>TARA_R110000868_G_scaffold411390_1_pt1 | contig 252398 bp, 233 predicted proteins | sample TARA_R110000868 | Tara Oceans TARA_R110000868 (sample SAMEA4397489) | marine metagenome | biome: Polar Biome; feature: [SRF] surface water layer (ENVO:00010504); material: water (ENVO:00002006), including particulate matter (ENVO:01000060) such as... | depth 5 m | reverse complement strand
GGGAGCTGCTCGTCGGGGGTCATGTTCATGAACGCCTCGAGCATCTCGGGAGTCATCTCGTAGACGGTCGGGAACTGCCCGATCGGCACGACGGAGTGCAGCACCCGGTCGCCGTAGACGTGCACGAGGTTGTAGGACTGGCCGCCGTCCTGGCCGCGGGCACCGGGGTAGGCGACGGCGAGGTCCTGCGTGTAGCAGGTCGCCGACGCGACCGACACGGGCACGCCCGCGAACGTGCTGGTGGTCGAGTAGTGCAGGTGACCGCCCAGGATGCCGCGCACGTCGGTGCCCCGGATGACCTCGGCGAGGCGCTCCTGGTCGCGCAGCTCGACCAGGGCGATGAGCCCGATCGGGCTCGGCACGGGCGGGTGGTGCAGCGCGATGAGGGTGCCGTCGGGCGCGGGGACTTCGAGCTCGCGGCGCAGCCACGCCAACTGCTCGTCGCTGATCTCGCCGTGGTGCTGCCCGGGCACCGTCGAGTCGAGCGCGATGATGCGCAGACCGTTGACGTCGTAGACGCGGTCGACGGGCTCGGACTGGTCGGCCTCCTCGTCGAGCAGGCCGCGGCGGAACGCGACGCGCTCGTCGTGATTGCCCATCACCCAGATCACCTGGGCACCGAGCTTCTCGGCGGCGGGCTCGACGATGGCCCGCAGGCGCTCGTAGGCGTCGGGGCGGCCGGTGTCGGCGAGGTCGCCGGTGAACACGATCGCTTCGGGGCGGGCGTTGGCCTTGGTGAAGCCGTCGAACAGCTCTGCGAGGTTCTTGTCACTGTCGATGCGCTCGTGCAGCAGGTCGCCGTCGCCCACGAAGTGGGTGTCAGAGACATGCAGGATGAAGTGCTCGGGAGCGGGATGCTGGCTCGCGATGTGCGACATGGTGTGTGTTCCTTCCGATCAGACCGCGGTGGCGGCGGGGTCGATGATCACGGCGGTGAGACGCTCGAGCTCGGTGGGGGTGAGTCCGTGGGCGAGGAGGTAGGCGCTGATCGACCCGTGCTCGCGGTCGATGCGCTCGAGCAGCGCCTCGAGCACCTCGGCGGGGCTCTCGGTGATGAGTTCGACCATTCCCGCGGTCAGTTCGATGCCGCGCTGTTCGAAGACGGCGGTCATCGCGTCTGACCACTCGCCGCGCAGGTTCTCGGCGGTGGCGGCGTAGTCGGCCACGACGTCGTCGCGGTCGACCCCGGCGGCGGCGAGCGCGAAGGCCACGACGAGACCGGTGCGGTCTTTGCCGGCGGTGCAGTGCACGAGCACCGCGTCGTCGTCGTCAGCCGCGATGATCACCCGGATCGCGTCGACCAGCTGCGCCCCGCGCTCGTCGACGATGTGGTCGTAGACGGGCACGAGTCCGACGTGCGTGGTGGCCTGCGCGGCCGGGTCGGCGTCGTCGAACACGGGCAGGTGGTGCACGGTGACCTCGAGCCCGTCGACCGCGCTCGGCGCTGTGGCGCGCTCGTCGCCGCCGCGCAGGTCGATGATGTGGGCGACGCCGATCTCGGCCAGCCGGTCGCGACCGGTCGCGTCGATGCGGTGCAGAGCATCTGACCGCAGCAGCTTGCCCCACCGGCTGGTGCCGCCGGCTGCACGGTAGCCGCCGGTGTCGCGCAGGTTGTAGAGGCCGGCCACGGCGTGGCGACGCTCACGAGGCGCCGCGGTCGCGGCATCCGGCGACGAAGCGGCCGCGGCATCCGTCGCCGAAGGCGTCAGGTCGAGGTCGATGGTCATTCGATCAGCCCCTGCGCGCGCTCGGCGGCCTCGGTCATAGTGGCGGCCGGGTCGGCGCCGTAGAAGACCGCGTCTTCGATGGCGGTGGCGAGCACCTGGTCGACCTGGGCGTAGCTGTCGCCGGGGTACGACACCCACGGCTCGAGCGCGTCGAGCTGCTCGAGGTTGGGCTTCACGAGCGGGTTGGCTTCGACCCAGTCATAGAGCGGTCCGCCCTCGTCGGCCATGCTGCTGCGCAGCGGTAGGTACCCGATCTGGGTCGAGATGATCTCGTAGGCGCGGGGGCTGGTCATGAACTGCATGAGCTCCCACGCGGCGGCCTGCTTGGCGGGGTCGGTGGCGAACATCGCGAGGAACGAGCCCGAGTTGGTGGGCACGACCGCCTGGTCTCCGAACGCGGGCAGGGTGTGAGCGTCGAGGGTCCAGCCACCGGCCTCGGCGCCCATCATGAACGCGCCCTGCAGGGCCGAGCTGTTGACGTGGATCGCGGTCTTCCCCTGCGCGAACGCCTCGTACTGGCTGGTGAAGTCCTCGTTGGTGAGCACGCCGTCCTCGTACATCTCGGTGAAGGTCGCGACCGTATCGATCGCGGCGTCCGAGCCGAACTCGATCGTCGTGCGGTCATCGCTCAGCACCTGGGCGCCGTTCGAGAGGAAGAGGCCCTGCATGCACCAGCTGCCGCCGGTGATCACGCACGACGCGCTCATCGAGGGGGCACCGGTGGACTCGGTGATCTGCGCGGCGGCGTCTTCGATGATCAGGTCGATATCACTGACGGCGGCGGTGCTCTTGAAGGAGCGACCGACACCAGAGAGCTGGATCGTTCCCATGAGTCGCCTTCTGCAAGCGACCTGACGAACCGGGGCCTTCCCGCGAAATCCGCTTGCAGAGCTATTGCAATCGAGGAAAGTGAATTTCCTGCAAACGGAGTGTCAACGCCCATCGCCGTGGTCGATAACGTCTGGCACGTCGGATGCCTCGGCGTCGGAGCCGTCGTCGGCGACGATGTCGAGCACCTCTTCGCGCACCGCGAGGCGCGCGCGGTCGGCGGCGTCGCTCATGCGGTCGGCGACGGCGATCTGCAGGGCGTTGAGCACGAGCAGCTGTACGAGCCCGCTGCCGAGAATGCCTTGATCCCACGCCTGGAAGCGCGCACCGGCGACGAGCAGGTGGTCGGCGCGGGTGGTGAGCGGGGTACGGGCGAAGCTCGTGACCCCGATCACGGTGGCGCCGGCGTCGACGGCGGCGTCCGCAACCGCGAGGGTCACCGAGTTGGCGCCACTCGAGCTGACGATGAGGCACACATCACCGGGGGCGAGCACGCGGGCGGTGAGGTGGGCGACCACGCCGTCAGCGGGCGCTTCGCAGGGCCGGCCGTTGACGGCGAACGCGACGGCCGACGCCTGGGCGGCGGCGTGCGAGGCGCCGGTGCCCGAGATCAGCAGGCGCGGCGCGCGGGCGATGGCGTCGGCAGCGGCGTCGAACGCGACCGGGTCGATCGAGGCGAGCGCGGTCTGCAGCATCCCACCCGCCCCTCGGCCAGCCACCGCAGAAAGCCCTCGGTGCCGGCGGGTGCGTCGGGCGCGGCGGTGGCGTCGGCGGCGAGGTCACGCACGAGCAGCATGCGCAGGTGCTGAAAGCTGCGCAGCCCCAGCGCCTGGGCGGTGCGGCTGACGGTGGCCGGCGACGTGTTGGCGGCTTCGGCGAGGTCGGCGCCCGACATGTCGACCACGTCGTGGGGTCGCTCGGCGCAGATGCGGGCGACGCGCTGCGCGCTCGGTACGAGCGACGGCAGGATCGAGAGGATGTGGTCGATGGTTCCGCCGAGCGGCGGCTCGTTGAGGGGCGAGTTCATGTAGCCGGTGATCACCTTTCGGGTTCGCCGCACATCGTATGGGCGCAATGCGACCACGACCCCAACCATAGGTGAACGCAGCGTTCATCGCCTCCGCTATCCGCGAAAGGCAATTTCATGACCTCCCTGCGTCCGCTCGAGCTCCCGAACAGTGCCATGCCCGCAAGGAAGTCGGCCAAGGGTGACTCGACCGAAGACGCCCACCTCGAGCGCCGCGATGGCGCCTACGATGACCGTCCGTGCGAGCCAGAGCCACGTGATCTGTCGATCCCGGCGGTCAAGCGCTCGAACGTTCCGCACGTCGATGTTCCGCTGGCGGGGGCGCCGGGGCAGCAGACACCGGTAACCAACGACGCGAAGAAGCCTGCCACGACGATGACGCCCGCAGCGCGGAACCAGAGGGCGGGGGCGACGCGCGAAACTGATCCTGCTCATGGCCCGATCAGACCGATGGCCACTCAGACGTGAAAGGGGAAACATCGCGTAGCGCGCCGATTAGCCGACTCCGGCTGTTCGTTGGACGCCGTCAGGCGCAAGAAGCACCGACGCGTGGAAGGTTCGGAGTTGGCATCGACGGGGGGCCACTCATGGCACATAGAATCCGACGACGATGACGATAGAGCACTTTCTGGGGGCTACGGATGACCGTCGTGCTGGTGCTGAACGCGGGCTCCTCCTCGATCAAGTGGCGGCTGGTCGACGGGCAGTCCGGAACGGCAATCCGGGGCGGCACCGTGGAACGGCTCGGTCACGATGCCTCCGAGGGAACGGGGCACGGTGCCGCGATCCGGGATCTGCTTGCCGAGCTGCGCCATGAACCTGTCGGCGTCATCGGTCACCGGGTGGTGCACGGCGGCAGCCGGTTCGATTCCGCGACGCTGATCACCGACGAGGTGGAGCAGCAGATCGACGATCTCGCCGCCTTGGCGCCGCTGCACAACCCAGTCAATCTCGCGGGCATCCGCGCCGCCCGCGCCGTGTTCCCCGGCGTCCCGAACGTGGCGGTGTTCGATACCGCGTTCCACCGCACCCTGCCCCCGGCAGCCACAGCCTATGCGCTGCCGCCGGAGCTCGTCCGGCAGCATCGGATCCGCCGGTACGGGTTCCACGGCATCTCCTACCAATACGTCTCCGCCCGGGCGGCCGAGCGGCTGGGGCGGCCGCTGTCGGAGCTGCGGCTGATCGTCTTCCATCTGGGCAACGGCACCTCCGCCTGCGCGATCGCCGGCGGGCGGTCCGTGGACACCTCGATGGGCATGACGCCCTTGGCAGGACTCGTCATGGGCACCCGCGCCGGCGACCTCGATCCCGGAGTGCTCATCGCCCTCGGCCGAGCGGGCCTCGGATGGGACGAGCTTGAGGAGCTGCTGACCCGCGAGAGCGGCTTGCGCGCTTTGGCCGGCACCGAGGACATGCGCGACATCCACGCGGCTGCGGTCGCCGGCGATCCCGCCGCGACTGCGGCGCTGGAGGTCTACCACTACCGGCTGCGGCACTACCTCGGCGCCTACCTCGCCCAGCTCGGCGGCGCCGACGCGATCGTGTTCACCGGCGGTGTCGGCGAGAATGCGCCGGCGACCCGCGCCGCCGCCGTCTCCGGCATGGAGCGTCTCGGGATTCGCCTCGACGACGAGCGCAATCGCGCGACGGCGGGGCGGGAGGCGCGGACGGTCTCCGACTCCCGCTCCCCGACCGCCGTCCTGGTCGTGCCCACAGACGAAGAGCTCGAGATCGCCCGGCAGTCTCTAGCCGCGGTGACTCGGCCCGACGCTGATCCAGCAGGGCCGGTCTAGTTCCCGAGCCGCTGCAGGATGTCCTTCATCTGATCGATTTCTTGCTGCTGAGACTCGACGATCTCCCCGCAGAGGTCTTTGATCTCCGGGTCGTTGATGTTCGACTGTTCGCAGAGCAGGATGGCTCGGGAGTGGTGGGGGATCATGGAGTCGAGGAACTGCTGATTTCCCACGAACGTCGCGGACCTTCCCATGAAGAACGCGGCGACCGTGAGCAGGGCGAATGCGACGATGAGCCCGATATTCAGCGGCTTGTTCGGGAACATGCGCCACATGATCGCGATCATGATGATGCCCATCGGAAAGACCATCATCAGGGCCATGTAGAGGTTGCTGATGTTCAGGTAGAGATCGCCGACGACGTTGATCAGTGCGAACGTGAAGAAGTACATCACCACCAGGCTCAGGGCCAAGGCGATGAGCAGGCGCAGGTAGCTCTTCGCACCGCCGGTGTGCGAGGCCCGTTCGTGCGGGGTGTGGTCGCTCACAGCAGGCCGAGCAGCTTCTCGCAGGCCTGCTCGCACGTCCGGCAGGCTTCCGCGCACACCCGGCAGTGCTCGTGCATGCCGGCGTGCTGTTCGCATTCGTCGGCGCAGGCCGCACACGCGGTGCGGCAGGCCTCCAGGGTGGCTCGCGTGACGTTCGCGTCGTAGCCGGTGCGCCGCGACAGGATGCGACCGGTTGTCTCGCACAGGTCCGCGCAGTCGAGGTTGGTCCTCACACACTTGGTGAGGTCGGCGATCATGTCCTCGCTCAAACAGGCGTCGGCGCACGCGCTGCACGCCTGGGCGCAGTCGACGCAGGCCTGAATGCAGGCCAGTAGTGCCGCCTGATCGAGGTCTCCCAGATCCTTCGGGTGGGTCCGGAGCATCAGATCCGCGATGGTCATCTCAGTCCTCCTTCTCGTCGGCCCGTATCGGGTCGGTTGCGAAGAACCGTAGGCCGGGCGGCAGCGGTCGACGACCGGCTTGCATACGCTAGGGGGGTATGTTACGAGGAGTCCTGCCTTCCACACCCGGGCAGTAGGCGCCCGGGAGCGGCGACCGGCGCTAGAGCCGGTCGAGGATGAAGTCGACCCGCTCCTGCGCCCCGAGCACTGGGACGTGCACGATCGGGAACGGCAGCGCCGCGTATACCTCGGTGAGCAGGTGATGGATCCGCTGCTGGGCGGCGGTGTCCTCGGTGCGGGCGTAGTCCGGCGCCAGCGGCAGCAGGTCCAGGATGAACGTCGTGCGGTAGTCCACCTGCTCGAGCGCGGCCACCAGGATCGGGTCGGGTTCGAGCTGCAGGAAGCGGTAGTAGGCCAGCGAGTCTGGGATGGCCCGGTCCAGAAACACCGTCGTGGCGGGATCGAGGCCGGCTTCCTCGGCGAGCTGCATGTCCAGCACGCCGCGCTGGAACTCGCGCTGCTTGGCGCGGACCTCCTCGACGGTTCGCCCCTCGATGCGCTGGAGATCGATGTAGTGGCGGGCGTGCTCGATGGTGGTGGTGTAGCCGCGGTCGCGTAGCAGGTTCACGGTCGTGGTCTTGCCCGAGCTAGGCCCACCGGTGATGACGTACCAGTTAGTCACGTTCGCCCTTTCAATTTGCGTTCTCCGGGAATATTTGGACTGACATGTACCCTATACCCCTAGTAGGTATATGGTCAGGTAGGAGGTGGTCGGAATGGCACACGGATACGTGGATGACAAGCAGGCGCTGCTGGCGCGGTTGCGTCGTGCGGAGGGTCAGGTGCGCGGGATCGCGCGGATGGTCGATGAGGACGTGTACTGCATCGACATCCTCACCCAGGTCTCCGCGGTGACGAAGGCGCTGGAGTCGGTCGCGCTGACCCTGCTCGAGGATCACCTCGGGCACTGCGTCGCCCAGGCGACCGCCGAGGGTGGCCCCGTCGCGGAGGAGAAGCTGCGTGAGGCGAACGCCGCGATCGCGCGGCTGGTCCGCTCCTAAACATTCGTCCCCACAAACATTCATTCAATGCTCGCGAAGGGAGCACATCATGACCGGACAGGGATTCCAGGACCTCGGACTGCAGGCGACTAGCGGCGGCGGTTGCGCGTGTTGCAGCCCGACCACGCACGGCACCGCGGCGAAGGCCGAGGCTGCACCGCCGGCTCAGCCTGGGGTGGGTGGCGTGTCGGCGCAGTTCCTGGTGGAAGGGATGACCTGCTCGCATTGCGTGCGCAGTGTGACCGAGGAGGTCTCCGCCATCGACGGCGTCTCCGGCGTCGAGGTCGATCTGCACGCGGGCGGCGTCTCGACGGTGACCGTGTCCAGCACCGCCCCGGTGGACGCTGCCCGCGTGAGGGAGGCGGTCGAGGAGGCCGGATACAGCCTCGCCAGCGCGTCATGAGTACGGCTACGGATGTCGATCTCGACATCACCGGGATGACGTGCGCGTCGTGCGCGACGCGGGTCGAGCGGAAGCTGAACAAGCTGCCCGGGGTGGAGGCGACCGTCAACTTCGCCACCGAGAAGGCCCGTGTCCACGCCGAGTCCCCGGTGGCGGTGGAGGAGCTGATCGCGGCCATCGAGCAGGCGGGGTACGGGGCGACCGTTCCTGCCCCACCCGCCACCGACCCCGTCGAGGGGCAAGCTGGTGCGCCTCGCGATGAGGAGCTGCTGTCGTTGCGGCAGCGGCTAATCATCTCGACGCTTCTGGCGGTGCCCGTCGGGGTGCTGTCGATGATCCCTGCGCTGCAGTTCACCTCCTGGCAGTGGCTCGCCCTGACCCTCGCCGCCCCCGTGGTGGTGTGGGGGGCATGGCCGTTCCACCGGGCCGCGGCGATCAACGCCCGCCACGGCGCGGCCACGATGGACACCCTGATCAGCGTCGGCGTGCTGGCCGCGTTCGGCTGGTCGCTGTATGCGCTGTTCTTCGGCGGCGCCGGGATGCCAGGGATGCGGATGAGCGTCACCTTCGTCGGCACCCCGCAGTCCGGCGGTCACGAGGTATACCTGGAGGTCGCCGCGCTGGTGACCGTGTTCATCCTGCTCGGCCGCTACCTCGAGGTCCGCGCCAAGCGGCAGTCCGGGGAAGCGCTTCGAGCCCTGCTCGAGCTCGGCGCGAAGGACGCGGTGGTCCTCCGGACAGGCGTCGAGCAGCGCATCCCCGTCGGCCAGCTCGTCCCCGGCGACCGCGTCGTGGTGCGGCCGGGCGAGAAGATCCCCGCCGACGGCCTGGTCGCCGAGGGCGTCTCGGCGGTGGACGAGTCGATGCTCACCGGCGAGTCCGTGCCGGTGGAAGTCGGCCCCGGCTCCCGCGTCGTCGGCGCGACCGTGAACACCGGCGGTCGCCTGCTGGTGGAGATCACCCGCGTCGGAGCGGACACCGAGCTGGCCCGGATGGCCCGGCTGGTCGAGGAGGCGCAGACCGGCAAGGCGCAGGTGCAGCGCCTCGCCGATCGGGTCTCGGCGATCTTCGTGCCCGTCGTCATCGTCCTCTCGTTGGCCGCGTTCGCCGGCTGGCTGATCGCCGGAGCCGGGCTGGAGGTCGCCTTCACCGCCGCGGTGACGACCCTGATCATCGCGTGCCCGTGCGCGCTCGGGCTGGCGACGCCGACCGCGTTGCTGGTGGGAACCGGCCGCGGCGCGCAGCTGGGCATCCTGATCCGCGGACCGCAGGTGCTGGAGCAGACCCGCCGCATCGACACCGTCGTGCTGGACAAGACCGGCACGGTCACCGCCGGCACCATGACCGTCACCGGCATCCACCCCGCCGAAGGCACCGACCCGGCGGAACTGCTCCGAGTCGCCGCCGCACTGGAGCACGGCTCAGAGCACCCCATCGGCCGCGCCATCACCGCCGCCGCGACCGTTGCGGCAGGCGCGGTGGAGTCCTTCTCCGCCGAAGCCGGTCAGGGCGTGCACGGCATCGTCGAGGGCCGGATGGTCGCTGCCGGCCGCGCCTCGTGGATCACGACGCGATGGGCCATCCCGGTCCCCGAGGAGCTCGCCGCGACGATCGCGGCGGACGAATCGGCGGGAGCGACCGTGACGGTGGTGGCGTGGGACGGGCAGATGCGCGGCACGATCAGCGTCGCCGACACCGTCAAGCCCACCAGCCCCGAGGCGATCGCCCGACTCCGAGCGCTCGGGCTGACCCCGATCCTGCTCACCGGCGACAACCCGGGCGCCGCCCGCGCGATCGCCGACCAGGTCGGCATCGAGGACGTCCGTGCCGGGGTCACCCCGCAGGGCAAGCTCGACACCATCCGAGAGCTCCAGGCCGCGGGACGCGTGGTCGCGATGGTCGGCGACGGCGTGAACGACGCCGCCGCCCTGGCCGCCGCGGACCTCGGCATCGCGATGGGCACCGGCACCGATGCGGCCATCACCGCCGCCGACCTGACTATCGTCTCCGGAGACCTGGTGCTGGTCCCGGATGCGATCCGGCTGGCCCGCCGCACCCTGGGCACGATCAAGGGGAACCTGTTCTGGGCGTTCGCGTACAACGTCGCCGCGATCCCGGTCGCGATGCTCGCCCTGCTCAACCCCATCCTCGCCGGCGCCGCGATGGCGTTCAGCAGCGTGTTCGTGGTCACCAACAGCCTCCGGCTGCGCCGCTTCCGCCCCCTGTCCGTCCCGACCCCCAGCGCAGCCCCGGTCTCGCGGGAGCCCGCCCCGATCCGGGCCTGACCCATCGCTCAAGAAGGAGAAGACATCATGTCCCACGACCACGATCACTCGGGGCGCGACCACACGGATGACCACGCTCACGAGCATGCTCACGGAGCGCAGAATCACAGCGCGCACGAGCATCACCATCACGAGCCTCCGGCGGGGGCAACGAACCTGGTGACCTGTCCGGTGATGCCCGGCAACCGGGTCGATCCGGCGTGGGCCGAGCAACGCGGCCTGTTCCGGGACTACGAGGGCGCCCGCTACTGGTTCTGCTGCCCCGAGTGCGGTCCGCTGTTCGACGCCGACCCGGCCCGCTACGCCCACGCCGCCTGACTGACGACGGCGACAGAACGGAGCGCACGGTGGACACGGCGGTTGGATTGGTGCAAGCGTACTTGCGGGTAAACGGATACTTCACCGTCGCCGAGTACCCGGTGCTGGACGCGGCCGGTGCCGACAGGCCCCGCACCGTCACCGACCTGGACATCCTCGCGATCCGGCTCAACCGCGCACCCGGCGACGATCCGGACCCTGCGCTCGGCGCCCGGCCGGGCATGCCGGACATGATCGTGGGCGAAGTCAAGGAAGGCGCCCCTAAACTCAACCCGGCTATGCGCGACCCCGCTGTGCTGGAAGCCGCCTTCGCGCGGTTCGGCTGCTGCTCACCCGCCGACGCGCCCGCCCTCGTGCAAGAGCTGCTCACGGTCGGGCAGGTCACCGCCCCGGAAGGTCACCTGATTCGCGCCGTCGCGTTCGGCAATACCGCGAATCCAGCCCAATCGGCCTCGTGGCACACCGTCGCCCTCGCGCACGTCCTCGACTACCTCCGTCGCCACCTGGACCGCAACTGGGCGGCCGTCGGACGCACCCAGATCAAAGACGACACCCTCGGGCTGCTCGCACTGATCGAGAAGTCCCATCGCAGCGGGGCCGGCCTACGATGACCGAGCGCCCGACACGTGCCATCCAGGATCTTCGCCCGCACCGCGGCCCGGTTCAGTCGACTCGGCTGGTCACGACGCTCGCGCGTCGCCTCAGGTGCGCGCCGATCAGAATCCGGCGCGCCCGGAGTAACCTGGATGCGGGAAGGAGGTCGGCGGTGAACCACATCCGAGCTCTCGTGCACGCCCGGTCCGGGCTGCACCGGCTCCTGCTGACCTTCACCACCGCCCTTCTGCTGATCGCCGGCCTGCTGGCCATGCATACACTCACCGGCACCCTCTTGGGCGGGCATTCCGACACGACGGCGACCGCGTTCGAATCCGCCCATGTGGACGCCGGCACCGACATGAGCGCCGTCACCGCGACCGAGACCACGCCCGGCATGAACTCCGAAGCTGCTGCCGGTCATTGCGCAGGCGACTGTGGCGGCTCGGGCGGAGTGCCGGATCACTCGATGCTGACGATGGTGTGCGCGCTAGCACTGCTAGCCGCCGCCATCGTGCTGCTGGCGCCGGTCCTGCTGGCTCGCCTCGGCGTCGCCCTCGCCCTGCTGCGACTCCACGGACGCATTGTCCTGGCCGCGCTGCCGCACCCGCGACCACCCTCTCTCCTCGTCCTGTCCATCAGTCGAACCTGATTCCCCGCCCGTGCCGGCGCGACCGCGTGCCGGACGGTTCTCTCGCCGTGCCCACCCCGGGCGGGCGGAATCAGCTCACCCGTTTCGACTGACAGATAAGGACCCCTCTCATGCGTTTCCGTACCCTCGCGCTGACCACCGGCGCTCTCGCCATCGCGCTCGTGCTCGCCGGCTGCGCCCCCACGGGCAGCTCTATGCCCGGCATGGATCACGGCCCCGGCGGCATGACCAGCACGACACCCGACCCCACCGAGGAAGCGTCGTTCAACTCGGCGGACGAGATGTTCGTGACGATGATGATCCCCCACCACGAGCAGGCCATCCAGATGGCCGATCAGATCCTGGCCAAGGACGGCATCGACGAGCGGGTCGTGGCCCTCGCCGAGCAGATCAAGGCCGCTCAGGATCCCGAGATCCAGACCATGAAGGGCTGGCTCGAGGACTGGGGCATCCCCTACGACGACTCCATGTCCGGCATGGGCGGCATGGAGGGCATGGACCACGGCGACGGGATGATGTCCGAGGAGGACATGGCGGCCCTCGATGCCGCTACCGGTGTCGAGGCGACCCGCCTGTTTCTGGAGGGCATGATCACCCACCACCAGGGCGCGGTCATGATGGCCGAGATGGTGCTCGACAACGGGCAGAACCCGGATGTCGCCGCGCTGGCGCAGCAGATCATCGACGGGCAGACCGACGAGATCACCACGATGCAGGACATCCTCGCCACCCTCTGACCCCCCCCGGGCCCCTCGGGCGGAGCCGACACCAAGCCGGCTCCGCCCGAGCCCCGGCGACCCGCCAGGCCATCGCTTCCAGGAACCGGCAGCGTGACCCGTCGAAAGGCCCCCGTCATGACGTCCCGCACCCTGGCCGCCTCCCTGGTGGCCATCCTCCTCGCCCTGATCATCCTGTCCGTGGCGACTGTTCTCTTCATCGGAGCCATCGCATGAGAAGCCAAACCATCACCGTCGCCGCGGCGGCAATCGTCGCCGTCGGGCTCCTCCTGGCCGGCTGCGCGGGCTCTACCGCCCCGGCGCCCGCACCGACCGAGCCTGCGTTCGGGCATGTGCACGGCATCATCGACCTCGGTGATGGCACCGTGCTGCTCGGCACGCACACGGGCCTGTACACGCTCACTGCCGCCGGCGTGCTCGCAGGCCCGGTGGGAGGCAACGACTTCGACGCGATGGGCCTCACCGCCCACGGCGACACGCTCTACGCATCCGGGCACCCGGGACCGGCCACGCCGACCGAGCTCGGTGAGCACAACCTCGGCATCGTCCGCAGCATCGACGCCGGCGCCACCTGGGAGCCGGTCGCCTTCACCGGGCAGGAAGACTTCCACGTCCTCACCGCCACCGCCGAGGCGATCTACGGGATCGGGTCCAGCTCGATCACCGTGCGCACCAGCCCCGACGGCGGAACCACCTGGGTCGACGGCGCCAATCTGCCTGCCGTCGACCTTGCCGCCACACTCGACGGCGCCCTCTACGCGGCGACGCAGGATGGGGTCCAGGAGAGCCGCGATGCCGGAGCCACCTTCGCCCCTGTCCCCGACGCGCCGCTGCTGTACCTGCTGGAGTCTGATCCGGCGGGCGGGCTGGTCGGCGTCGACACTGACGGCGCCCTCTGGCGCCTCAACGGCGCCGGCTGGGAGAGGTCCGGAACGGCCAGCGGCACCGTCCAGGCGCTCGGCACCACCGCCGACGGCGCGATCGTGCTCGTCGACGACCGCGGCGTCGTGTGGATGCGCGGCACCGAAGCCACCGTGGTCCTCCCGTCAGGAGCACGATCATGAACACCATCACACCCGGCGGCCGCTGCAGCCGCGGATCCGGAGGACACCGACCATGAGCACGACATCGACCCGCTGGGTCCGCCACACCACCCCGCTCACCGCGGAAACCCTGTCCGGGGTGGACGCGTGGTGGCGCGCGGCGAACTATCTGAGCATCGGGCAGATCTACCTGCAGGGCAACCCGCTGCTGCGCACGCCCCTCACCCGTGACAACATCAAGCCGCGGCTGCTGGGGCACTGGGGCACGACCCCGGGGCTGAACTTCCTCTACGCGCACCTGAACCGGGCGATCATCGACCGCGACCTGGACACCCTGTACGTCACGGGGCCAGGGCACGGCGGGCCGGGGATGGTTGCCAACGCCTATCTCGACGGCACTTACACGGAGCTGTTCCCCCAGATCGCTCAGAACGAGGACGGGCTGCGGGCGCTGTTCCGGCAGTTCTCCTTCCCCGGTGGCATCCCCTCGCACGCGTCCCCGGAGACGCCCGGGTCGATCAACGAGGGCGGGGAGCTCGGGTACTCCCTCGTGCACGCCTACGGCGCCGCGTTCGACAACCCGGGCCTGCTCGTCGCGTGCGTGATCGGCGATGGGGAGGCTGAGACCGGGCCGCTGGCCACGGCCTGGCACGGCAACAAGTTCCTCAACCCCGCCCACGACGGCGTCGTCCTGCCGATCCTGCACCTGAACGGTTACAAGATCGCCAACCCGACCGTGCTGTCCCGCATCCCCGAGGAGGAGCTGGTCGCGTTGCTGCGCGGCTACGGTCACGAGCCGTTCGTCGTCACCGTCGGCTTCGACGACGAGGACCCGCGGGAGTCTCACGCGCGGTTCGCGGGAGTGCTGGACACGGTGCTGGACCGCATCGCCGACATCAAGGGCCGCGCCGCGAACGGAACTTTGGAGGGGCGGCCAGTGTGGCCGGCGATCGTGTTGCGCAGCCCGAAAGGCTGGACCTGCCCGCCGGTCATCGACGGGCTCCCCGTGGAGGGCACCTGGCGCGCCCACCAGGTCCCGCTCGCCGAGGTCCGCGACAACCCGGAGCATCTGCGGATCCTCGAGGACTGGCTTCGCTCCTACCGTCCCGACGAACTCTTCGACGCCGCCGGCGCCCCGCTCCCGGCGACGGTCGCGGTCGCGCCAGACGGCGCGCGGCGGATGAGCGCGAACCCCGTCGGCAATGGCGGGCAGCTGAGCGTCCCGCTGCGCCTCGGTGACTTCCGCGCGTACGCCCACCTGGTTCACCCGGATAGGCGGGGCGCCACATCGGCGGAGGCGACTCGGGTGCTCGGAGAATGGCTTGCCGATGTGATCCGGGACAACCCGGACAACTTCCGCATCTTCGGACCCGACGAGACCGCCTCCAACCGGATCGCACCCGCCGTCTACGAAGCCACCGGCAAACAGTGGAACGCGGCCGTGCTCCCGGTAGACGAGCACCTCGCCCCGACCGGCCGCGTGATCGAGGTGCTCAGCGAGCACCAGTGCCAGGGCTGGCTCGAAGGCTACGTGCTGACCGGGCGACACGGGCTGTTCAACTGCTACGAGGCATTCACCCACATCGTCGACTCGATGTTCAACCAGCACGCCAAGTGGCTCGAAGCCGCCCGGCATGTGCCGTGGCGGGAGCCCATCCCGAGCTTCAACTACCTGCTGTCCAGTCACGTCTGGCGGCAGGACCACAACGGATTCAGCCACCAAGACCCCGGCTTCATCGACGTCGCGCTGAACAAGAGCCCCGACGTCGTGCGGGTCTACCTGCCGTTCGACGCGAACACCCTGCTGTCCACCTACGACCACTGCCTGCGTTCCACCGGGTACATCAACGTCGTCGTCGCCGGCAAGCAGCCCGCCCCGCAGTGGCTGACCATGGATGAGGCGATCGAGCACTGCACCCGCGGGCTCGGCATCCTGCCCTGGGCCGGCACCGAGACCGAAGGCACCGAGCCGGATGTCGTCCTCGCCGCTGCCGGAGACGTGCCCACCCTCGAGACCCTCGCCGCGGCCGCGCTGCTGCGCGAGCACATCCCGGAGCTGAGCGTGCGGGTCGTCAACGTCGTCGACCTGACCCGTCTGCAGTCCGAGGACCAGCACCCGCACGGACTGTCGGATAGGGAGTTCGACGCGATCTTCACTCCCGACAGGCCGGTGATCTTCGCCTACCACGGCTACCCGTGGCTGATCCACCGGCTCACGTACAAGCGCGCGGGGCACCAGAACCTGCACGTCCACGGCTTCGTGGAGAAGGGCACCACCACGACCCCGTTCGACATGGTCATGCTCAACGACCTGGACCGGTACCGGCTCGCGATCGACGTTCTGGACCACGTCCCAGGCCTGGCCGCACGTCGCGCCGAACTGCGTCAGGAGTTGCAGGACGCCCGGTTGCGCGCCCGCGCCCACACTCGCGAGCACGGCACCGACATCCCCGCCGTCGCCGACTGGCAATGGCCCCATCCCGGCACCACCGACCTCGCCATCGGGAAGGAACCCCAATGAACGACACCAAGACCGTGACGTTGCAGGTCAGCGGCATGATCCGCGCGACTTCGAAGAATGTCACCGAAGCCCACCTGGCCCGCCAGCCGGGTGTGATCAGCGTCGACGCGAACCCCGTCTCGCAGACCGCGACCGTCACCTACGATCCGCAGACCACCTCCGTCGCGTACCTGCAGCAGTGGGTCATCGAATGCGGGTACCACTGCGCCGGGCAGTCCGTGCCCGACCACATCTGCGACCCCACCCACGAGCCGCACGACCACGCGACCACGCAGGGGCACGACACGCATGTCGGCCACGGGGGCCACGAGGCGCGCACCGATCACGGCGGGCATCCCGAGCATGCTGGCCATGAACCGCACGACGGGCACGAGGGGCATGAAGGCCATCAGGCAATCGCAGCGGACGGACACGATCACGTTGGTACCGCGGTCGCTGGCGAGCACGCCCACCCGGCGGCGGGCGCGGGTGATGAGCATGCTGGCCATCCGGCAACCGCCGCGGACGGGCACGATCACGGGACGGAGGCGTCCGGGCACAGTGCGCAGGAGATGATGGGCCACGGCGGGCACGGCGGGATGTCGATGGACGCGATGATCCGCGACATGCGCAACCGGTTCCTGGTCGCGCTGATCCTGTCGATCCCGATCACCCTGTGGTCGCCGATCGGCCGGGAGGTGATCGGGTTCGAGGTGCCGGCCCCGTTCGGGCTGCGCGATGACGTGTTCATGCTGATCCTGTCGCTGCCGGTGATCTTCTACTCGGCCTGGATCTTCTTCGACGGGGCCTACCGTGCCCTGCGCGCCCGCACACTGGACATGATGGTGCTGGTCGCGGTCGGCGTCGGCGCCGGTTGGATCTACAGCCTGATCATCACCCTCACCGGCGGCGGCGAGGTGTTCTACGAGGCCGCGACCGTGCTGGCCACCTTCGTGCTGCTCGGGCACTGGGTGGAGATGCGTGCCCGCGGTGGGGCGAACGACGCCATCCGCCGCCTACTGGAGCTCGCCCCGGCCCGCGCAGTCGTCATCCGCGGTGGCGAGGAGGTGGAGATCCCCACGTCCGAGGTGGTCCCTGGCGACCTGATGCTGATCCGCCCCGGGGCGAAGATCCCCACCGACGGCACGGTGGATGAAGGGGAGTCCGAGGTCGACGAGTCGATGGTCACTGGCGAGTCCATGCCGGTTGAGAAGGCGCCGGGCTCAGAGGTGATCGGCGCGACCGTGAACACCGTCGGCACGCTGCGAGTGCGGGCGACGAAGGTCGGCGCCGACACCGCGCTCGCGCAGATCGTCAAGCTCGTGCAGGAGGCGCAGAATTCCAAGGCACCCGGGCAGCGTCTTGCCGACCGGGCGGCGTTCTGGCTCGTCCTGGTCGCCCTGATCGGCGGCACCCTCACCTTCCTGGTCTGGTTCCTCGCCGGGATGGACGTGCCGATGGCGATCCTGTTCGCCATCACCGTCGTGGTCATCACCTGCCCCGACGCTCTCGGACTCGCGACCCCGACCGCGATCATGGTCGGCACCGGCCTGGGCGCCAAGCGCGGCGTGCTGTTCAAGAACGCCTCCGGGATCGAGACCGCCGCCCGCATCGACACAGTCGTGTTGGACAAGACCGGCACCCTCACCAAGGGCGAACCGGAGGTCACCGACTACCTCCCGGTCGGCACGGACGACCTGGAGCTGCTGTCCCTCGCTGCGGCGCTCGAGCGAGAGTCCGAGCACCCGCTGGCGAAAGCGATCGTGACCTATGCCGACGAGCGCGGCATCCCTCGGCGGACCGCGACGGCATTCCGCAACGTCACCGGGCAGGGGGCGATCGCGACCGTCAACGGGAAGCAGGTCGTCCTCGGCAACGCTCGGCTGATGGCGTCCGAGGGCATCGACACCAGCGCGGTCGCCGCGCAGCAGCAGGCCCTCGCCAACGGTGGTCGCACCGCGATCATGTTCGCTGTCGACGGGAAGATCGCCGGGGTCATCGCCCTTGCCGATGCCGCCCGTGACACCGCAAGAGCAGCGATCGACGCGCTGCATGAGCAGGGTATCGAGGTGGCGATGCTCACGGGCGACAACAAGCCCACCGCCGAACGGATCGCGTCGCTGCTGGGCATCGACACGGTCATCGCCGACGTGCTCCCCGAGGACAAGTCCGCGAAGATCGCCGAGCTGCAAAAGGCCGGCAAGAAGGTCGCGATGGTCGGCGACGGCGTCAACGACGCGCCCGCCCTCGCCCAGGCGGACCTCGGCATCGCGATCGGCGCTGGCACCGACGTCGCGATCGAGACCGCCGACGTCGTGCTGATGCGCTCCGACCCGCTGGACGTCGCAATCGCGCTGAAGATCGGCAAGGGAACGCTACGGAAGATGCGGCAGAACCTTGGCTGGGCCATCGGATACAACGCCATCGCGCTGCCCATCGCTGCCGGAGTGTTCTACCCGGCCTTCGGGATCATGCTCACCCCAGAGATCGCCGCCATCAGCATGTCCGGCTCCAGCGTCATCGTCGCAGTCAACGCGCTCCTTCTGAAGCGGCTGCGCCTGCCCGCCCCGGCCGATCCGGCAACCGCGAGCACTCCCACCACGGCCTCGGCGTCCGGCGGTGCGTCAGGAACCCTCACGGTGCGTCACGATGAGGGCCGATCGGCGATCGCAGGCGCAGAGGACTCATCGTCTTGACACTGCCTACGACGCAGTCCTCTTCGACCTGGACGGCGTCGTGACGAACACCGCCGCCATCCATGCCGCCGCGTGGAAGCAGCTCTTCGACGAGGTGCTGCGAGATTCGCGCGTCCACGTGGATGATCCGCAGAACACCTTCGACCCGGTGGCTGACTATCGGCGATACGTGGACGGGCGGAGCCGAGAGGACGGAGTGGCGAGATACCTCGCCGCCCGCGGCGTCAGGCTGGATGCCGGGCAATCCGACGACCCACCGTCGGCATGGACGATCGCCGGGATCGCCGCGCGCAAGAACGCACTCTTCCTTGCCGAGCTGCGCACGCGCGGACTGCGGGTCTATCCGGGCACGGCAGCGCTGCTGCGGCGCCTGCGGGACGCGGCCGTACCGGCCGGTCTGGTCACCGCGAGTCGAAACGCGCAGCAACTGCTGAACACAGCCGGTCTTACCGGCGCCTTCGACACGGTCGTGGACGGCCAAACCGCGCTCACGCATCACTTGCAGGGCAAGCCTTACCCCGACATGTTCGCCGAGGCAGCACGCCGCCTCGGCGTTCCTCCCGCTCGCATTGCGATCGTCGAGGACTCGGTCGCCGGCGTGGAAGCCGGCCAACGCGGCGGTTTCGGGCTCGTCGTCGGAATCGACCGCGCCGAACAGCGCGAGCAACTCGAAGCCGCGGGCGCCGACGTCGTGCTCAACGATGTCGGCGAGCTGGATCTGGGCCTCTCCACGACGGATCCCTGGCGGCTGGTCTACGAAGGCTTCGACCCCGCGCACGAGGGGCACCGGGAGACACTCACCGCGCTGGGCAACGGCTATCTGGTGACGCGAGGGGTACGTCCCGAGCACCACGACGACGGCATCCACTACCCGGGCACCTACCTCGCTGGCGTCTACAACCGACTGATGAGCACTATCCACGGCCGCGCTGTCGAAGAAGAACACCTCGTCAACACACCGAACTGGCTTCCGGTGGACCTCCGAATCGGAAACGGACCATGGCTTTCCTCCGGACAGGCGCCGACGCTCAGCGAACGACGCGAGCTCGACCTCCGACGCGGGCTCGTCACACGCCGCGCCGTCCTTGCCGGCCCGGACGGGCATCAGCTCTTCCTCGTGCAGAGGTCCTTCATCTCCATGGACGACCCTCACCTGGCCGTCCTGGAGACCACGATCAGTGCACCCGACTGGAACGGCACGCTCACCCTGCGAGCAGGAGTCGACGCGGGGGTACGCAACTCCAACGTGGCCGCCTATATCGGTTCGGACACCACACACCTCGCCCCGCCGGCGTTCCGCCACGCCGACGACATCACCGTGTGCGAGACACACACCCGGCAGAGCCGGATCCGTATCGTCACCGCCGTCCGCACGCGTCTGACCGGTGCCGCCGCCGTGACGGAACACCTCACCGAAACGGCCTCGCAGGCAACGCGAGAGTTCCGCGTCGAGCTGGAACGGGGCCGAGCGGTCACTCTCACCAAGACCGCGGCGATCTTCACCTCCCACGACCGAGCCATCAGCGAACCGAGTGCCGCCGCACTCGACCTGTTCGAGAGGCGCGGCCAGGATGTCGCAGGGCTCCTCGAACGGCACGAGGCGGAATGGCGACGCCTCTGGCACCTGTTCGCGGTGACGCTGGACGCCGATACGCACAGTCAACTCGTACTGAATCTGCACGTCCTGCACCTGCTGCAGACCGTGTCCACTCACACCACCGCGCTCGACGCAGGGGTGCCCGCACGCGGCCTGCACGGTGAGGGGTATCGAGGTCACGTCTTCTGGGACGAGGTCTTCGTGCTGCCCATCCTCGACACCCGCGCCCCGCAAGTGAGCCGGTCGCTGATCGAGTACCGGTGGCGGCGCCTGAACGAAGCTCGCACAGCCGCGACGGCCGCCGGCCTGGGCGGGGCGCTGTTTCCCTGGCAGAGCGGCAGCGACGGCCGCGAGGAGACGCCCACCGCGCTCTACAACCCGCGTTCCGGCAGATGGATGCCGGACAACTCACGTCGCCAGCGTCACGTCGGGCTCGCCATCGCCCACAACGCCTGGCAGCACTATCAGGCCACCGGCGATCTCGACTGGCTCGCCGAGCGCGGCGCCGAGCTCATCATCGAGGTGACCCGCCTGTTCGCCTCCCTCGCCGAACACGACCCGACCACGGACAGATTCCACATCGCCGGAGTGATGGGTCCCGACGAGTTCCACGATGGCCCGCCGGACGCTCCCGGCACCGGGCTGCGCGACAACACCTACACCAATGTCCTGGCCTCTTGGGTCGCCCAGCGGGCCGGCGACACGCTGGGAGTCCTGGCCGGCTACCGAGCCGACGGCCTGTGCGACCGGCTCAACGTCACCGACGACGAGATCGCGCTCTGGGCGCGCCTGAGCAGACGGCTCACCGTCGGGTTCCACGCCGATGGGATCCTCACCCAGTTCGACGGTTATGAGGACCTGGAGGAGCTGGACTGGGGTCACTACCGCGACGAGTACGGGAACATCGGCCGACTCGATCTCATCCTCGAATCCGAGAACGACAGCACCAATCGGTACAAGCTCGCCAAGCAGCCCGACGTCGTCATGCTCGTCTACCTTCTCGGCCGTGACGGGCTCCGTAAGCAGCTCGCCGCCCTCGGCTACCCGTTCTCCGAGGCCGACCTGGTCCGCACCGTCAACTACTACCTGACCCGAACCGCCAACGGTTCTACGCTCAGCCGCGTCGTGAACGCCTCTGTCCTGGCCGGCATCGACCCTGCACGCTCGTGGATCGCGTTCCGCGAAGCCCTGATCGCCGACCTCGACGACTCCCAAGGCGGCACGACTCGCGAAGGGATCCACCTGGGTGCGATGGCCGGCACGGTAGATCTGCCCGTCCGCTCCTTCGCCGGCATGACCGTCGGCGACGACGAGCTGACCTTCGCGCCGCAACTCCCTCCACACCTGACCCGAGTCGCGTTCCAGGTCAGATATCGCGACCATCTCCTCGACGTGACTCTCGGCCGAAGCGGTCTAGAACTGCACGCCCACCCGACCACGGCCCCAGTCATCCGGCTGCGCGTCGGCAGCGACGGCGGCCAGCTCTCCGCCGGCGAAACGAAGGTGTTCGCCGTCCGCTCAGCTGATGCCAGGACACGCTCCGTCTCCAAGGAGTCTCGATGAGCACGCACCGGCGCCGATACCGGCGGATCGCATCGGTTCTGGAGAGGCATGGCCTCGGCCTGGCCACCGGCCTGATCGGTGCCGGCGCGGGCGCGGTCACCTCCCTCGGCGGCTATCTGCTATGGACCACGCGGCGGCGACGATGACGACCGCGCCCCCCGCACCCCCTCAGAAAGGCACGCTCATGAACCCCATCCGAGTCGGCGTCAACGGCTATGGTGTCATCGGCAAGCGCGTCGCTGACGCGATCCTCCTGCAACCGGACATGCGCCTGATCGGCGTCGCGGACATCGCCACCGACTGGCGCATCAAGTCCGCCGCGAACCGATTGCCCGTGTTCGCCTCCACCGCTGAGGTGCGGCAGGGTATGCACGACGCGGGTGTGACCGTCCGCGGGAGCCTCGACGAGCTGCTCACGCAGTGCGACGTGATCGTCGACACCACCCCCAAGCATGTCGCGGCCGGCAACCTGGAGCGCTACCGCGGGGCTGGGGTGAAAGCGGTGCTGCAGGGTGGCGAATCCCACGCCACCACTGGGCATTCGTTCGTCGCCCAAGCCAATTACGCCACCGCCCTCGGCCGCGACAGCACCCGGGTGGTGTCCTGCAATACGACCAGCATCGTCCGCGTCCTCGGCGCCTTGGACACGGCGGGGCTGCTTCAGCGCGCCCGCGGAGTGCTCATCCGCCGCGCCACCGACCCGTGGGAGTCGCACCTGGGTGGCATCATGAACACGATGGTCCCGGAGCCGACCATCCCCTCCCACCAAGGTCCCGACGCGCAGACCGTTCTCCCGGGCCTGGATGTCGTCACCATCGCAGCCAAGGGCGCCCACACCCAGACGCACACCCACTTCTGGACACTGCAACTATCCCGGGAGGCCGCCCGGGATGAGGTGCTGGACGCCCTCCGTGCCGCGCCCCGCATAGCCTTCATCCGCATGTCCGACGGCTTGATCGCCCTCAATTCCACCATCGAGCTGATGCGCGACCTCGGCCGGCCCCGAGGGGACATGTGGGAAGTCGCCATATGGGAAGACCTGGTCACCGTCACCGGCAACGAAGCGTACCTCGCCTACCAGGTCTACAACGAGGCCATCGTCGTGCCCGAGACCATCGACGCGATCCGCGCCCTCGCCGGCACCGTCACCGATGCCGAGACCTCGATCCGCCTCACTGACAGGAGCCTTGGCATGCGCCAGGACTTTCTCACCCCTCCGGAGGACTCCGACCATGACCGATGACCAGCATCCGCACCCCGGTCAGGAACCAGGTGTCGCCGCGCCGCGGCGACGGATGCCCCTGTCTGCCTGGGCCATCATCGGCCTGGCCGTCATCGGAATCGTTATCTACCTGTTCATCGACCACCTGCCGCACGTGCTCGCGGCCCTCCCATATGTGGCGATCATCGGCATGGCAGCGATGCACCTCTTCGGCCACGGCCACCACGGCGGCAGCCATCACACCAATCACGACCACGCACCCCGTGCTCGCCAGGATGGCGCCGCCGCCGACGGTGAGACCAGCAATGGTCCCCGCGATCCGTCATGACCGTCGCCCACCCGTGGCTGCGTGCCACCCCAGTCGGACATCCTCGGCCCTGGCGGATGCTGTGGATCACGGCAGCCTGGGGTTCCTGTTTCGTCGCCATCACCATCGCCCTCGAGGACGCGCCCGTGCTGTGGCTCGCGGCGCTGCGGGCACTCATCGCTGGTGCCGCCCTCGCGTTGCTCATCGGCATCCAGCGGGTGCCGATCCCGCGCGAGCCGTGGACCTGGGTGCTCGTTGTCTGCCTCGGAGCGGTGAACATCGCCGTGGCGTTCGCGACGATGTTCGGCGCTGCAACCGGACTGTCTACCGGAATCGCGTCGGTGCTCGCCAACGCTCAGCCGATCCTCATCCTTCTGCCCGCGTGGTGGATCTATCGCGAACGCCCCACCCCCGTCGCCATCGTCGCCATCGCCCTAGGCTTCGCCGGGCTGCTCGTGATCGTGTTGCCGGTAGGGCTTGGCAGTGGGGCGTGGATCGCGTTGACCTCGGCGGCCGCTACGACTGCCGGCACCCTCATCGGGCGGATCGTGCAGGCGGACCCGCGATTCGTGGCCGCCGCGCAACTGCTCATCGGAGGGGCTCTCCTCGCTGGCACCGCCGCTTTCGCGGAAGGACCCCCGAGGATCTACTGGAGCATCCCGTTCCTTCTCGCCCTCCTGTTCCTGTCGCTGGTCGGGACCGCCGCGACGACAGTCGCGTGGTTCACCGAAACCCGACGTGCCCGTCTTGACATCCTCGCTGCGTGGACCCTGCTCGTGCCGGTGTTCGGCGTGCTCCTGTCCCTGGTGGTCCTGCGGGAAGACCCCGGTCTGTGGGGCTGGATCGGCATTGTCATCGTGCTGATCTCGATGGCCTTGCTCGCAGCGGGATCCCGGCGCCGATCCTCCGCGGCGGGAATCGCGGCAGTAGCTACCGTCCCACGAACCGCCGAACACGCAACGCCCGACTCTGACGGGCGAGACGAAACTCACCGCCACCCCATGCGACCCGAGAGGAAATACCGATGACTGTGCCATCAGACCCGCGTACCCGCTTCCTGCTCACACGACGAGCGTTCCTCGGCGTTAGCGTCGGCACCCTCGCGACCATTGCGCTGGCCTCCTGCGCTCCCGCTGCGAACTGGGTGCAGCCCGACGGCGCCCCCGTGCGGGAGGCCGAACGCCGCCGCGGAGGCACCGGCAAGGTCACCACCGCGACATTGACCGCCGCACCCAGTGCGCTTGACCTCGCCGGGACCACCGCAGCCACCTGGGCGTTCGGTTCGATCCCGGCCCCCGTGATCCGTCTCGGCGCTGGAGACACACTGAAAGCGACCGTGCGCAACCAGCTGGACACCGACACCTCCGTGCACTGGCACGGGCTCGCACTGCGCAACGACATGGACGGCGTACCGCCAGTCACCCAGCAGCCCATTCGGCCCGACGAGAGCTTCGACTATGAGTTCATCGCCTCCGACCCTGGAACTTACTGGTTCCACCCCCACGTCGGGGTGCAGCTGGACCGCGGCCTCTACGGAGCACTGATCGTCGAGGATCCTGCCGAGGCCGGAGATTACGACGACGAATGGGTCATCATCCTCGACGACTGGCTCGACGGCGTTACCGCCACTCCCGACGAAGTCCTCGCCGAGTTGAGCCGGGGGATGGGAACGATGACAGGCGACATGTTCATGCGCATGGGCAACACGCTCATGGGCGCCACGTCCGACCTACTCGGCGGCGACGCCGGTGACGTCTACTACCCGACCTACCTCATCAACGGGAAACCGGCTGGGGACCCCGCCCAGTTCACTGCCTCGCCTGGTCAGCGGATTCGGCTTCGGATCATCAACGCCGGTAGCGACACCGCATTCCGCGTCGTAGTCGGCGGACACACGCTCACGATCACTCACACGGATGGGTTTCCCGTCACTCCGAGCGAAGTCGACAGCATCCTCATCGGCATGGGAGAGCGATACGACGCGGTCATCACCCTTGCAGATGGCGTCTTCCCCCTGATCGCGCAAGCCGAAGGCAAACGCGACCGCGGTTTCGCGCTCGTCCGCACTGGCGACGGCTCGGTGCCTGCAGTCGACGTAAGCGTCCCGGAACTGGACAGCGACCGCGTCGGTACCGCAGACCTCCTCAGGGCAGCCGGTGAGGTAACGCTGCCGACAAGAGGGCCCGATCGGCAGATCTCCATCGCGCTCACCGGAAGCATGGCCGCCTACGACTGGGGCGTCGATGGCCGCCGCTTCGACATGAGCGACCCGCTCCGGGGCGCACATGAGATCCGGCAGGGGGAGCGTGTCCGGCTCACGATCGACAACCAGACGACGATGTGGCATCCGTTCCATCTGCACGGTCACACCTACCAGCATCAAGACGGTGGCCCCCGGAAGGACACCTCGATCATCCTGCCGAAACAGACCCTCACCGTCGACTTCGACGCCGACAACCCCGGCCTCTGGGTCGCCCACTGCCACAACATCTACCACGCAGAAACCGGCATGACTACGGTGATCGGCTATCGGGCGTGATTACGGACCCGGCCACGTTGGCGAACACGTGACGGTGCCCTCGACCGGACGGGCCGTGGATCAATGCGGTGTGACCGCGTCGTCACACGACGCGGCTTGATTGTCGGTCAGCCTGGCCGCGCCGAGGCCGCTGACGGCACCGCAGAAGCGGTCGTCCGTCCCGTCCGAAAACCTGTCCGTTTACCGCCCGTAGCCGTCCGTAAACGTCCAGAGGTAGACTGAGCCCCAGACGGCGACTGCCGCCTGGGGCTCAGTAAATTGCTGGCCTCTGAGACCGGGAGTGCGGTCCCAAAACCCCCCGGAATCAGACCCCGAAGTACAGCTCGTACTCGAAGGGGTGCGGACGCTGCGCGAACGGCAGAAGCTCGTTCTCGCGCTTGTAGTCGATCCAGGTCTCGATGAGGTCCTTCGTGAACACGCCGCCCTCGAGGAGGAAGTCGTGGTCGGCCTCGAGCGCCGCGAGGGCCTCGTCGAGCGATCCGGGCATCTTGGGGATGCTGGCCGCCTCCTCGGGCGGAAGCTCGTAGAGGTCCTTGTCGACCGGCTCGTGCGGCTCGATCTTGTTCTTGATGCCGTCGATGCCCGCCATCAGCTGCGCCGCGAAGGCCAGGTACGGGTTGCCCGAGGCGTCGGGCGCGCGGAACTCGATGCGCTTGGCCTTGGGGTTCGTGCCCGTGATCGGGATGCGGACCGAAGCGGAACGGTTGCCGGCCGAGTAGACCAGGTTGACCGGAGCCTCGAAGCCCGGGATCAGGCGGTGGTACGAGTTCACCGTCGGGTTGGTGAACGCGGCGATCGCCGAGCCGTGCTTGAGGATGCCGCCGATGTACCAGCGCGCGATGTCCGAGAGGCCGCCGTAGCCGCTCTCGTCGTAGAACAGCGGCTTGCCGTCGTTCCACAGCGACTGGTGGGTGTGCATGCCCGAACCGTTGTCGCCCATGAGCGGCTTCGGCATGAAGGTCGCGACCTTGCCCCACTCGAGCGCCGTGTTCTTGACGATGTACTTGAACTTCAGGATGTCGTCACCGGCGTGAACCATGGTGTCGAACTTGTAGTTGATCTCGCCCTGGCCGGCAGTGCCCACCTCGTGGTGGCCACGCTCGACCTCGAAGCCGGCGTCGATCAGCTTGAGCACGATGTCGTCGCGGAGGTCGGCGTGCTTGTCGACCGGCGAGACGGGGAAGTAGCCGCTCTTGTACGGGGTCTTGTTGGAGAGGTTTCCACCCTCCTCGACGCGGCCCGTGTTCCAGGCGGCCTCCTCCGAGTCGACCTCGTAGAAGCTCTTGTTCTGCTTCACCTCGAAGCGCACGTCGTCGAAGATGTAGAACTCCGCCTCGGGCGCGAAGAACGCGGTGTCGGCGATGCCGGTCGACGCGATGTACTTCTCGGCCTTCTTGGCGACCTGACGCGGGTCACGCGTGTAGATCTCGCCGTTGCGCGGGTTGTAGATGTCGAAGACGATCACGAGGGTGCGCGCGACGCGGAACGGGTCGAGGTACGCCGTCGAGATGTCGGGGACGAGCTGCAGGTCGGACTCGTGGATCGACTGGAAGCCGCGAATCGACGAACCGTCGAACATCTGGCCGACGGTGAAGAAGTCTTCGTCGACGGTCGACGCGGGGATGGTGAGGTGCTGCTGGATACCCGGAAGGTCAGTGAACCGGATGTCGATGAACTTGACATCCGTGTCCTTGATGAACTTCAGGACCTCAGACGAGTCGCTGAACAGAGGGCTGGACATAGGGAATGACTCCAAGGGCCGTAGAACGGTTGAGACTGCAGGTGCAGCCTGCCCCTCGACCTTAGGCGGAGGGGGTTTCTCTACCATGACGCAATTGTTTCCGGCATGTTACGGCGGCGCGAGCGCATAAGCTCGTGGGGTGAGTACGGGAGCCGCAGAGAACTGGCCGGGACGCGCCTTGGGGCTCCCCGAAACGGGGCGGCGTTCGGTCGCCCGCCTGGGGCGCCGAGCGGCTGCGCTGGCCATCGACTGGGCACTGGCGACGCTGCTGTCGCTCGCCTTCTTCTCACCCGGCGACTGGCAGACGGATCCCTTCGCCACCCTCGGGATCTTCGCCGTGCTGCAGGTGGTCTTCCAGATCCTCTTCGGCGGGGGCCTTGGGCACCTGATGCTCGGGATGCGCGTCGTGCCGATCACGGGAGGACCGCTCGGAGTGTGGCGCCCGCTTGTCCGCACGCTGCTGCTGTGCCTCGCGATCCCCGCCCTGATCTGGGACAAGAACCAGCGCGGCATGCACGACGTCGCCGCCGGCACCATCCTCGTCCGCGTCTGAGCGCGCGCCCCGCGCCGCGGGGACGCCGAGCGCTGCCGAAACCCGCGAGCGCGACCTGAACTTCGGTGGCGTCCGTGAGTTTCGGCAGCGCTCGGGACGGCGAGGGGAGGGCGGCTAGCGCGGGCGCGGGGCGCGGACCTTGGTCGGGTCCATGCCCTTCGGGATCGGCAGCATGTTGCGGCTGAGCGAGGTGAGGCGGTTCGACACTGCCGTGACCTCGTCGCGACGCAGCGACTTCTTCAGTCGCGCGAGCGTCGGAACGATCTTGTGCAGCGGCGTCGAGTCGGGGTCCGGGCCCACGTACATGAGCGTGACGGTGACGTTCGGGAGGATGCGCGAGACGTTCGCGCGCTCCTTGTCGAGCATCGGCTGCGTGCGCGAGCGCGGTCCCTCGCCGATGAGCACGACGCCGCCCTTGCCGACCGCGCGGTAGACCGCATCCTGGGTGCGCGGGCTCACGTTGATCGGCATCTCGCTGCCGATCCAGCTGCGCCGCAGCGAGCTCTTCAGTACCGCGCCCACGGCGCCGGCCTGGCCCTCGATCTGCGAGAACGCGGCCCGTTCGGCGCGCCGGCCCAGCACGATCAGCACCAGCAGCACACCGGCGAGCACACCCGAGACGTTGTACAGGATGATGCCGATGATGTTGTCGCTCGAGAACAGGATCGAGATGACGATTCCGGCGCCGATCGGGGTGATCAGGGCGAGGATCAGCATCCAGACGATGTTGCCGTCGTAGCGGCGGGTCATCTGGAACACCTGCCACATCTGCTTGAGACGACCGGGTTCTTTCGCGGGGCGAGGGGTGCGGGCCATGAAATCTAGGATACGGGTCGGCGCGGATGCTCGGGACACGTGTGCTGGGGATGCTCAGGGGGAGTGGGGCGCGGGAGGGGCCATTCGATACGCAGCTGCGCTGCTGCTCAGGACACCGCCCTTCGATACGCGGCGCGGCCGCTACTCAGGACACCGCCCTTCGATACGCGGCGCGGCCGCTGCTCAGGACACCGCCTGGGCGAAGGCGGAGTCGGACTCGGCCGCGTCAGCGAGATGCTGCAGCTCCGGCGGAACCGTCCAGCCCTTCGCCTTCATCGAGCGCGCCCAGAGCCGTCCCGCCCGGTAGCTGGAGCGCACCAGCGGTCCGGCGAGCACCCCGAGGAAGCCGATCTCCTCGGCCTGGTCCCTGAACTCGACGAACTCCTCCGGCTTCACCCACCGGGCCACCGGAAGGTGCCGCGGCGTCGGCCGCAGGTACTGGGTGATCGTGATGATGTCGCAGCCTGCCGCGTGCAGATCGCGGAGCGCCTCCGTCACCTCGGCGGGCTCCTCACCCATGCCGAGGATCAGATTCGACTTCGTGATGAGTCCCGCGCGCCGCGCCTGGGTGATCACGTCGAGGGACCGCTCGTAGCGGAACGCGGGACGGATGCGCTTGAAGATCCGCGGCACCGTCTCCACGTTGTGGGCGAACACCTCCGGTCGCGACGAGAACACCTCGCCGAGCAGGTCCGGGTTGCCCGAGAAATCCGTTGCGAGGATCTCGACGCCCGTGCCCGGGTTGGCGGCGTGGATGGCGCGCACGGTCTCGGCGTGCAGCCACGCGCCCTCGTCGGGCAGGTCATCGCGGGCGACGCCGGTCACGGTCGCGTAGCGCAGACCCATCGTGACGACCGACTCCGCCACGCGGCGGGGCTCGTCGGTGTCGTAGTCGGCGGGCTTCCCCGTGTCGATCTGGCAGAAGTCGCAGCGCCTCGTGCACTGGCTGCCGCCGATCAGGAAGGTGGCCTCGCGGTCTTCCCAGCACTCGTAGATGTTCGGGCAGCCGGCCTCCTGACACACCGTGTGCAGGCCTTCGTCCTTCACGAGGCCCTGCAGCGCGGTGTACTCGGGGCCCATCTTGGCGCGGGTCTTGATCCATTCGGGCTTGCGCTCGATCGGCACGGAGGCATTGCGCACCTCGAGGCGCAGCATCTTGCGCCCGGCTGGTTCGGTCGCGCGGGTCTCGTTGAGGGTCATGCGGTCACCGTTTCGGTCGAGGCCAGGCTGTTGGAAAGATGCGTATCGAACAGACGGGGGATGAGCGGGAGCACATCCTCAGGGGTCACCGTCCGGCCCAGCTCGCGCGAGATGCTCGTGACCCCGGCTTCGCGAATGCCGCAGGCGATGATCGAGCGGTACGCCTCGAAGGAGTTGCTGCAGTTGAGCGCGAAGCCGTGCATGGTGACGCCGTCGGCGACGCGGATGCCGATCGCCGCGATCTTGTCGGTGCCGCGCAGCCACACCCCGCTGCGCCCGTCGACCCGCGATCCGGCGACGCCGAGCTCGGCCAGCACCGCGATGAGCAGGTCCTCGAGGCGTCGCACGTAGGCGACCACGTCGATTGGATCGCGCAGGCGCAGGATCGGGTAGCCGACGAGCTGTCCCGGGCCGTGCCAGGTGATCTTTCCGCCGCGGTCGACGTCGATCACCGGGGTGCCGTCGGTGGGGCGCTCGTGGGGCTCCGTGCGCTTCCCGGCGGTGTAGACGCTGGGATGCTCGAGAAGGAGAACGGTGTCCGGCGCCCGACCACTCGACACGTCGGCGTGCAGGGCACGTTGACGTTCAAGGGCCGTCGAATACGACACGGAGTTGGCGCTTAGCCCCGCGTCGACATAGTCGACCATGTCCCCAGCTTAGGCGCGCCCAGGAGCGGACGCGTCCTCCGCCGGCAACGGAACCGTCCTCCGTCCACGACCGCCGTGCCGGCGGTGCGCGGCGTCGGGCCGCGAGTCAGACTGCGGTGATGGCGGTCGTGGAGCCCGAGACGGTGTCGGGGTATCGGGTGACGCGGACGATCGCGCGCACCGCGCACGGGGCCGTCCTGATCGGCCACGATCCGGAGGCGGGCGTCGCGGTGCTGAAGGTGCGGCACGGCGCCGAGGCGATCGCGGACACGGTCCGTGAGGCGGCCGCGCTGCAGCGCGGCGCCGGAGCGCACGTCGTCCGACTGCGGGATGTCGCGACCAGCCCGTCCGCCGAGGGCGAGGATCGCGGGGTCCTGGTGCTGGAGCGGTGCGAGGGCGGCACGCTCGCGGAACTGCTCCGACGCCGCCGCCAGTTCGATGCGGGGGAGGCGGTGACGTTGCTCGCCCCGGTGATCGCGACCCTCGCGCGCCTGCACGACTCCGGCGTGGCGCACGGCGCCCTCGCACCCGAGCACATCGGCTTTGGCGCCCGCGGGGAGCCGCAGCTCATCGGCTGGGGACGCTCGGTCGTGTTCGAGGCGAACACCGCCGAGGTGGTGCGCGAACGCGAGCCGGGCGTGCAGGCGGATCGTCGGGCGGTACGCGCCTTGGTCTCGCGGATCATGGCGCTCGTCGATCCCGGGGCGGCGCCCGCGCGAGATCGGCTCTGCGCCCGCCTGGAGGGGTGTGCCGACGAGGATCTGTTCGAGCTCTGCGAACGCGTGCTCTTCGAGTTCGCGCCCGCGGTCCCGCTGCGCGGCGACGACCCGGCATCGGGCGCTCCAGCACTCGTCGATCCGCCCACGGCCCGTCGCGGGTCAACGGCGGCCCGGCAGCTCGTTCCCGCCCGGCCGATGGATGGTGACGCGGGATCGGCGGGCGGCGAACCGCATTCGCGCACGAGACCGTTCGAGGTGCTGCTGGTCGGAATACTCCCCGATCGGGTGCTCCACCTGCTCGACGCCGCGCGACGTCGGCGGTGGGAGGTTCTGGCCGAGAGGGCGGGCGCGCCTCGCGTGGGAGAGGCGCTCGCCCGCATCGCGGGCGCCTGGGACGGCGCCAGCCGGGGCCGCCGTCGTGTGCTGCTCGCGGGCGGCAGTGCCGCACTCGTGGTGGCCGTCGGGGTGCTGGGGCTCCCGTCGGGCGGCAGCGCTGATCTCGACGCGGCCGACGAGGGACCTGCGGCATCCGGCTCCGCTGTGCCGGAGCTTGCGGAGACGGGCTCCGCCGTGTCGGGCTCAGCCGTCTCGGGATCGGTCACGCCGGGAGATGCCGGGGCAGACCCCAGCGGGGAGTCGATTCACGACGCGGCCGAGGACGGGCCGAGTTCGACGGTGCTGCTCGCGGACGACCCTCGCGCCGCATCCGCGGTGCTGGTTGAGACGCGGGAGCGGTGCCTCGACGAACTGTCGATCCTCTGTCTCGACCAGGTCTTCCAGCAGGGATCGGCGGCGATGGACGCGGACCGTGACGTGATCCTCATGATCCAGAGCGGAGGCGAAGCGACGGCGACGCGGTGGTCGATCGACTCGCAGCCGAGCGAGTGGGTCGTGGTGGAGCGGCTCGGCGGCACCGCGCTCATCCGACTCGGGCCTGAAAGCACCGCGGCCTCGCTCCTTCTGATGAAGGGCGAGGCCGGGTGGCGGATTCGCGAGTATTTGGCGATGAGCAGTGGCTAGACGCCGAGCACTCCCGCGAAGTTGCCGCCTTCGAGACGGTTCTTGACCGCAGTGAGGAAGCGCGCCGCGTCGGCTCCGTCGACGATCCGGTGATCGTACGAGAGCGCCAGGTACACGGTCGAGCGGATCGAGATCGCGTCGAGGCCGTTGTCGCTGACGACGACGGGCTTCTTGACGACGATGCCGGTTCCGAGGATCGCCACCTGCGGCAGGAACACCACCGGGGTGTCGAACAGGGCGCCGCGCGAACCGGTGTTCGTCACGGTGAACGTGCCGCCGGCGAGCTCGTCGGGCTTCAGCTTGTTGTCACGCGTGCGCTCGGCGAGATCGGCGATCTCCTGCGCGAGCTGCGCGAGCGTGAGCTCGCTGGCGTTGCGCACGACCGGGGTGAGCAGGCCGCGCTCGGTGTCGACGGCGATGCTCACGTTCTCGTGGTCCGGGTACACGATGCTGTCGCCCTCGACCGTGGCGTTGATGATCGGGAACGCCTTGAGCGCCTCGGCCGCCGCGAGGGTGAAGAACGGCAGGAAGCTGAGCTTCACGCCGGTCTTCGAGAGGAAGTCGGCCTTGACCTGGTCGCGGTAGGCGGCGACTCGTGTCACGTCGACCTCGACGACCGTGGTGAGCTGCGCCATCGACTGCATCGACAGCACCGCGCGTTCGGCGACGACCTTGCGCAGGCGCGACATCGGCACCGTGGTGCCGCGCAGCGGCGACACTTCGAGCTCTTCGACCGGCGCGGGCGTGCCCGCGGGGGCGGCGGCCGGTGCGGCGGGGGTCGCGTCAAGGATGTCCTGCTTGCGGATGCGTCCGCCGACACCGGTGCCCGAGACGGTCGACAGGTCGACACCGCGCTCGTTGGCGAGCTTGCGCACGATCGGCGTCACGTAGCCGGCGTGGCTCGCCGGTGCCGCGGCAGCGGCCGGAGCCGGAGCGGCGGCAGGTGCCGGAGCGGCGGCAGGTGCCGGGGCAGCAGCGGGCGCCGGAGCAGCGGCAGCAGGTGCAGCGGCGGGAGCCGGGGCGGCAGCAGGTGCGGCGGCGGGAGCCGGGGCGGCAGCCGGCGCAGCGGCGGGAGCAGCCTCGGTGGGTGCCGGAGCGGCCTGGGCCGGTGCGGCGGGGGCCTCCGCTGCCGGGGCCGGAGCTTCCGGCTCGGCGGGCGCCTCCGGCTCGGCGGCGGGTGCCTCGGGCTCGGCGGCCGCGGGCTCCGCAGCGGCACCGGAGCCGTCACCGATGGTGACGAGCGCGGTGCCGACCTCGACGGTCTCGTCCTCGGCGACCAGGATCTGCTCGATCACGCCGGCGACGGGCGAAGGGATCTCGGTGTCGACCTTGTCGGTCGAGACCTCGAGCAGCGGCTCGTCGACCTCAACGCGGTCACCGACCTGCTTCAGCCAACGGGTCACTGTTCCTTCGGTGACGCTCTCGCCGAGCGCCGGAAGGGTGACGGATTCACTCACGGGAAAACTCCTTTTGGAAACCTGGTCGGTTCTAGCTTAGTTCGCGCATCGCGCGGTGGTTAGGGGGATCAGATGGCGTGAAGCGGCTTGCCAGCGATCGCGAGGAAAGCCTCGCCGAGCGCCTCGTTCTGGGTGGGGTGCGCGTGCAGGAACGGCGCGACGTCCTCGGGGTACGCCTCCCAGTTCACGGCCAGCTGCGCTTCACCGATCAGTTCGCCGACACGGGCGCCGATCATGTGAACGCCGACGATCGGCCCATCGTTCAGACGGACGACCTTGATCGATCCGGAGGTGCCGATGATGTGGCTCTTGCCGTTGCCGGCGAGGTTGTAGTCGTAGGCGGTGACCGCGTCCGCGCCGTACTCCTCCACGGCCTTCGCCTGGCTGAGGCCAATCGACGCCACCTCGGGGTCCGAGTAGGTGACCTTCGGGATGTTGACGTCGGCGACGACCACCGGGTTCAGTCCCGCGATCTCCTCGGCCACGAAGATGCCGTGCTGGAAGCCGCGGTGCGCGAGCTGCAGGCCGGGCACGATGTCGCCGACCGCCCAGACGCCGGGGACGTTGGTCTGCAGACGCTCGTTGGTCAGGACGAAACCGCGATCCATCGCGACGCCGACCTCCTCGAAGCCGAGGTTCGCCGTCTGCGGGCCACGACCGACCGCGACGAGCAGGATGTCCGCTTCGACGGTCTCGCCGTTCTCCAGCGTGACGACCACGCCGTTGTCGTCCTGGGTGACGCCCGAGAAGCGCACGCCCAGCTTGAAGTCGATGCCGCGCTTGCGGAACGCGCGCTCGAACTGCTTCGAGATCGCCTCGTCCTCGTTCGGGACCAGGTGCGGCAGCGCCTCGATGATGGTGACGTCGGCGCCCCACGACTTCCAGACGCTCGAGAACTCGACGCCGATGACGCCGCCGCCGAGCACGGCGACCTTCTTGGGCACGAAGTTCAGCTCGAGCGCCTGCTCGGAGGTGAGCACCCGTCCGCCGATCTCGAGACCCGGGAGCGAGCGCGAGTACGAACCGGTCGCCAGGATGACGTTCTTGCCGGTGATGGTCTGGTCGCCCACCTGGACGCTCGTGGGCGAGACCAGGCGGCCCGCGCCCTCGATGGTCGTGATGCCGCGCGCCTTGATGAGGCCCTGCAGGCCCTTCCACTTGCTGGCGACGACCTCTTCGCGGTAGCTGGTGACCGCGGCGACGTCGATGCCGTTGAACGTGCTGGTCACGCCGTACTTGGCCGACTCGCGCGTGACGTCGGCGACCTCGGCCGAGTGGAGCAGCGCCTTGGTGGGGATGCAGCCGACGTGCAGGCAGGTGCCGCCGACCTTGGCCTTCTCGATGAGCCCGACGCTCATCCCCAACTGGCTGGCGCGCAGCGCAGCGGCGTAGCCACCGCTTCCTGCGCCAAGAACAACAAGGTCAAAGTTCTGCTCGGACACCCGGCGACTCCCTCGAGATGCAGTTGCGGCACCGCAATCAGGGTGGCGAGCGGCGCGATCTGACGACACGTGGTTGCGTGCCAGAACGACACTACTACGGTCGGGAAAAGTCTTCCGTCATCGCGATCAGCGTGCGGACCGTCGCCCCGGTCGGTCCCTTGGCGATCACGCCGTAGGGGGCTCCGCCGTTGCTCGCGGCCCCGGCGATGTCCAGGTGCGCCCACGGGATGGGGGAGCCCTCGCGCGTGCCGACGAACGATTTCAGGAACACGCCCGCGAGGAGCATGCCGCCCGCGGTGTTGCCCGGCTTCGCGTTGGCGATGTCGGCGACCTCGGTCTCGAGCAGCGACGACAGCTCGGAGGGAAGCGGCATCGGCCACAGCGTCTCGCCGGCGCGCGCGCCCGCGTCGACCAGCGCCCGCGAGAGCTCGGTGTCGCCCATCACGGGGATCGTGCGCTCGCCCATGGCCACCCGTGCCGCGCCGGTCAGCGTGGCGACATCGATGATCGCGTCGGGCTGCTCCTCGCTCGCCGCCACGAGCCCGTCGGCGAGCACGAGGCGACCCTCGGCGTCGGTGTTGAGCACCTCGACCGTCTTGCCGCCGCGGATGCGCAGCACGTCATTGGGGCGGATCGCCGTGCCAGAGGGCATGTTCTCGGCGAGGCACAGCCAGGCGGTGACGCGCACCGGAAGCCCGAGCTCGGCCACCGCCAGAATCGCCGCGAGCGCTGTCGCCGCCCCTGTCATGTCGTACTTCATTCCAACCATCGACCCCGCCGGCTTGAGCGAGAGGCCGCCCGAGTCGAACGTGATCCCCTTGCCCACGAGGGCGAGGTGCTTGGTCGCGCCGGCGGGCGCGTAGCGCACGATCGCGAGTCGCGGCGGCCGGCTCGACCCCTGGCCGACGCCGAGGATGCCGCCGAAGCCGCCTTCGGCGAGCGCCTGCTCGTCGAGCTCCTCGATGTCGACCGGGAGCCCCTTCGCGTATCCGCGCGCGCGGTCGACGAAGCTCGCCGGGTAGAGGTCGTTCGGGGGAGTGTGCACCAGGTCGCGCACGCGGTGCACGCCGCCCGCGACGGCGAGTGCGCGAGCGGTCAGCGCATCCGCGTCGTCGGGCAGGGACTCGACGAGCACGGTGATCGCGGCGACCGGCTGCTTGGCGTTCTCGAGCGTCGAGAAGCGGTACCCGGTGAAGCTGTAGCTGGCGATCGCCGCCCCTTCGAGCACGGCTCCGATCTGCTCGCTCGCGGCTCCGGGCAGCGCGAACGCGACCGATCCGGTACCCGCGAGCTGACGGATCGCCGAGCCGGCGGCGTTGCGGAGCGTGTCCACGGTGGGCTCCTCGGCGCCCTCGGGGAGCGTGCCGAGTCCGACCAGGGCGAGCGAGGGCGTGCCGGGCCGCAGCGCCGGCAGTCGGCGGAGCTCGTCGTTCGCGCCGCTGACGCCGATCGCGGTGAGCGAGGCCTCGAGTGCGGCGAAGTCCTCGGTCGGAGCGAACAGTCGCGGTCCGGTGGGGCTCTTGGCCACCCCCATCACGAGCACCTCGGCGCTCGTGTCAAGAGCGGAATCGGAACGGAGTTCGAGCGAAGGCATCGGCATTCGCTCAGCCTAATCGCGCCGGATGCTGGAACCGTGCGTCGTGTTCGCTCTCGGCTTGTGCGAGCCCCGGTGGCCATTCCGGGCCCGGAATAGACTTGGGGCATGCACGATCCTCACGGGCTCTACGACCTCACCTCCGGGTTTGTCGAGGTCCCGCGCGGCCTTCACCTCGTCGCCGGACTGACCGGCTTCACGGATTCCGGTTCTGCGGTCACGCAGTTCAGCGAGTACATCCTGGAGAACCTCGAGGCGCGCGAGATCGTCAGCTTCGACAGCGACGCGCTGCTCGACTACCGCGCCCGGCGCCCCACGATGTACTTCGATCTCGACCATCTGACGGAGTACCGGCCGGCGAAGCTGTCGCTGTATCTGGTCGAAGACGAGCTGCATCAGCCGTTCCTGCTGCTGACCGGCTATGAGCCGGACTTCCAGTGGGAGCGATTCAGCGCCGCCGTCGTGGAGCTGATCGAGCAGTACGGCGTCGCCGACACCACCTGGGTGCACGCGATCCCGATGCCGACCCCGCACACCCGTCCGCTCGGGGTGACGGTCAGTGGCAACCGGCGCGAGCTGATCGACGCGATGTCGGTCTGGCGGCCGCAGACGGAGCTTCCGGCGAGTGCGATGCATCTGGTGCAGTTCCGACTCGAGGAGATCGAGCACTCGACCGCCGGATTCGTGCTGCTGGTCCCGCACTACCTGGCCGACACCGAGTTCCCCACGGCCGCGGTCGTCGCCTTCGAGAGCATCAGCGCCGCCACCGGCCTGATCTTCCCGACGGATGAGCTGCGCGAACGCGGACGTGAGTTCCTCGTGAAGGTCGAGGACCAGGTGCGGGGCAACCCGGAGCTGCAGCGGCTGATCGGCACGCTCGAGGAACGGCACGACAGCTACATGGAGGAGAACCCGCTTCCCTCGCCGTTCGCCGACCGCCACGGCGAGGTTCCCTCGGCGGACACGATCGCGGCCGAGCTGGAGAAGTTTCTCGCCAACCGACGCGACGACGAGCCGTCCTGAGCGGCGCGCGTTCGGTGCCCGGGCGCGTTAGCCTCTCAGCCGTGCATCTCGTCTCTGCGTTCGGGAACCCGACGTGAACTCCTGGCGTTCCTGGGTGGTGTTCGCTGGCGCCGTCATCGTGTACCTGATCGCGGTCACGCAGCGCACGACCTTCGGCATCGTCGGCGTCGAGGCGACCGATCGATTCGGGGTGAGCGCCGCCACCCTCTCGTCCGTCGCCGTGGTGCAGGTGGCGACGTATGCGGCGCTGCAGATCCCGGTCGGCGTGCTCGTCGACCGCCTCGGCCCGCGGGTCCTGCTGATCGGCGGCGCCACCATCATGGCGCTCGGGCAGGTGCTGCTCGCCTTCGCCGACGACATCGGCCTCGCGATCGCCGCTCGCGTGCTGGTCGGCACGGGCGACGCGTTCACGTTCGTGTCGGTGCTGCGCCTGCTGCCGAACTGGTTCAGCGGCCGGATCCTGCCGCAGCTGGCGCAGTGGGTCGGCATGATCGGGGCGACCGGCCAACTGGTCGCGGCCATCCCGTTCGCGTTCCTGCTCCACGCGGTCGGATGGAACGTCGCGTTCCTGATCGCGGCCGGGGTGTCGCTGTTCGCCGTCCTCGTCGGCGTCACTGTGATCCGCACCGGCACTCGTCCTCCGATGACGGAGGAGATCACGACCAGCTCGACCTGGTCGCGGCTGCGCGCGAGCGTCGCCCGCCCCGGCACGCAACTGGGCTTCTGGTCGCACTTGCTGGGCGGAACCGCGCCGCAGACGATGGGGGTGCTCTGGGGCTACCCGTTCCTCACTGCGGCGCTCGGCTATGACGTCCCGACCGCGGCGGCGGTGTTCTCGCTGCTGGTCGTCGGCGCCGTGCTGCCGGCCCCGCTCATCGGCTACGCGGTCGCCAGCTTCCCCTTCCGCCGCGGCGATCTGGTGCTCGGGATGGCGGCGCTCGTCTACGGGGCGCTCGTCGCCGTGCTCGTCTGGCCGGGCCAGCCGCCGCTGGCACTCATCTGCGTGCTGTTCTTCCTGATCGGCGCGGGAGCGCCGAGCTCGCTCATCGGCATGGACTACGCGCGCACCCTGAACCCGTCGCATTCGGTCGGGACCGCGAGCGGCTTCGTCAACGTCGGCGGATTCCTCGGCGGCTTCGTCTCGATGTTCCTCATCGGCGTCGTCCTCGACATCGTCGACTCGGTGCGCGTCGCGACAGGCCAGGCCTCCGATCTGTACGCGTGGGAGTCGTTCCGGCTGGCGCTCCTGGCGCCCGTGGTGATCGCCCTCGTCGCGGTGGTCGGGGTCGTGGTGACCCGGCGCCGCGCGCGCACCGTGATGACCCGTGACGAGGGAATAGAGATCACCCCGCTGTGGGTTGCACTCTTTAGGACCCGCCGCAACGGTCCTGGCGGTCGCCGCTAGCGCGAAAGCGGGCCCGGTGTCAACGGTCACTTCAAGACTGTGAGATAATCGAGTTTCTGGACCCGGTCAGGTCTTCGAATAGGCGTTGCGAGCAGCACCCGGAGGACTTGACATGGGTCCTTGTACTGCCCAGATCCACCCGGGAGGGGTCAGAATGGCAACCCGAACCACCGCGAAGGACGCCGCCGATACCGGCGAGAAGAAGACCACGCGGGCGCGCGCGGCGAAGGCGACCGCGGCCGACGCCACGGCGACCGACGCGAAGACGCCCGCCAAGAAGCCGGCGGCTCGCAAGGCGAGCACCGCGAAGGCCAGCACGGCCAAGGCCAGCCCCGCGAAGGCCAGCAAGGCGAAGGCCAGCAAGGCCACCGAGGACGACGACGTCGAACAGACCGAGGTCGACGACGCCGCGATCGACGCCAAGGGCGTCGCCGCCGCTGCCAAGTCGGCGAAGGCGGGCGACAGCGACGACTCCGACGACGAGGACGACGACGAGGAGAAGTCGACGTCGCTCGATGAGCCGCTGCCCTCGGGCGCGATCCGGCTGTCCTCCCGCGACGACGAAGACGAGATCCCGGTCTACTCGGCGGCGATCACCGGCGCCACTGCCGACCCGGTCAAGGACTACCTGAAGCAGATCGGCAAGGTCGCGCTCCTGAATGCGGCCGAAGAGGTCGAGCTCGCGATGCGCATCGAGGCGGGTCTGTTCGCCGAGGAGAAGCTCGGCGGCATGACGGACGCCGAGAAGCGCTCCCAGCTCGGGCGAGAGCTCGCGTGGGTCGCGCGCGACGGGCAGCGGGCCAAGAGCCACCTGCTCGGCGCGAACCTGCGACTCGTCGTCTCGCTCGCCAAGCGCTACACGGGTCGCGGCATGCAGTTCCTCGACCTCATCCAGGAGGGCAACCTGGGGCTCATCCGTGCGGTCGAGAAGTTCGACTACACGAAGGGCTTCAAGTTCTCGACCTACGCCACCTGGTGGATTCGTCAGGCGATCACCCGTGCGATGGCCGACCAGGCGCGCACGATCCGCATCCCCGTGCACATGGTCGAGGTCATCAACAAGCTCGCGCGCGTTCAGCGCCAGATGCTCCAGGACCTGGGTCGCGAGCCCACCCCCGAAGAGCTCAGCCGCGAACTCGACATGACGCCCGAGAAGGTCGTCGAGGTGCAGAAGTACGGTCGCGAGCCGATCTCGCTGCACACGCCCCTCGGCGAGGACGGCGACAGCGAGTTCGGCGACCTGATCGAGGACACCGAGGCGGTCGTTCCGGCCGACGCGGTCGGCTTCACGATGCTGCAGAAGCAGCTCGAGTCGCTGCTCGACTCGCTCTCGGAGCGTGAGGCGGGCGTGATCCGCATGCGCTTCGGCCTCGGCGACGGCATGCCGAAGACCCTTGACCAGATCGGCGACACCTTCGGTGTGACGCGCGAGCGCATCCGCCAGATCGAGTCGAAGACGATGGCGAAGCTGCGCCACCCCTCGCGGTCGCAGTCGCTGCGCGACTACCTCGAGTAGGCCGAACGTGGTGCGCGTCCTGCTCGCGATCTGGGCGGGGAAGCTCGCGGGTGCGACGCTGCGCGCGCTCGGGCGCGCCGGCACGCACGTGCCGGGCATCATCGCGCGCAAGGTGCACCCGGGCATCATCGGCGCGATCGCGCACCCTCCGCGGGTGATCGCGGTGACGGGCACGAACGGCAAGACGACCGCGTCGAACCTGCTCGCCGCGGCCCTCGCCGCCCAGGGCGAGCGCGTGGCGAGCAACCGCAACGGCTCGAATCTGGCCGCGGGAGTGACGGCGACGCTGATCTCGGCCGTGGACTGGCGCGGGCGCTCGCGCGTCGACGTCGGCGTGTTCGAGATGGACGAGCGCTCCGCGAAGCTCATCCTTCCGGGCCTTCGCCCGGATGTGCTCGTGGGCCTGAACCTCACGCGGGACTCGATCAAGCGCAACGCGCATCCGTCCTATATCGCCTGGATCCTCTCGTCCGCCGTGCCGTCGACCACGACGCTCGTGCTGAACGCCGATGACCTGCTCGTCGCCGACATCGGCGGCGACGACAATCCCCGTGTGTTCTTCGCCGTCGATCGGATGCCGACAGACGGCGATCGGCCCAGCGGCGCGGCCGTCGACGTCACGATCTGCCCGGTCTGCGACCACGGGCTCACCTGGGACTACTGGCGCTACAACCACATCGGCGCCGCGCACTGCGAGGCTTGCGGATTCCGCTCACCCGAGGCGGCCTACCGTGCCCGTGAGGTCGATGCGGCGGCGCGGCGCGTCGTGCTCGACCTCGACGGCGAGACCCGCACGGCGGCGCTCGTCAACGAGAACATCGTGAACGTCTACAACCAGGTCGCGGTCGCGGCGGCGCTCGGCGTGCTCGGCTTCGACCGCGACACGGTCGCTGCCGCGTTCGACCAACTCGCGCCGCCGGAGACGCGCTTCATGACCGACGCCGTGGGGGCGACCCGCGTCGTGCGGATCCTGACCAAGGGTCTGGTCGGCGTCGCCTGCTCGCGCGCGTTCGACTATCTGCGCTCGTTCCCGGGACGCAAGTCGATCGTGCTCTCGATCGACGAGGTCAGTGAGCGCACCGCCGATGTCGAGAACACCGCGTGGACCTACGACGCCGACTACGACTACCTCGCCGACGACAGCATCCGGCAGATCGTCGTCGGCGGAATCCGCCGACACGATCAGGCGCTGCGCCTGGCGATCGCCGGCGTCGATCCCGAGCGCATCGTCACCGTCGAATCGGAGACCGACACGGCCGATGCCGTCACTCTGGACGGCATCGACGCGGTCTTCAACCTGCACAGCGTGCACAACGCCGAGCTCACCGGATCGCCCGTCCAGGCCCGCCTGCGCGCGCGGCTCGCCGACCGAGAGGCGGCGACGCGATGAGCGGGGCCCTGACGATCGAGATGCTCTTCCCGGAGGTCGCGAACCTCCACGGGGACAACGCCAACATCGACTACCTCGCCCAGTGCCGCCCGGACGCGACGATCGTGCGCACGGCGCTCACCGACACGCCCGCCTTTGCCGCCGGCGACGTGGACCTGGTGTATCTCGGCCCGCTCACCGAGCAGGGGCAGTTGAAGGCGATCGAGCGGCTGCGTCCGCATCGCGAGCGGCTCCTCGACCTGATCGAGGCGGGCACCGCGTTTCTGTTCACGCACAACGCCCTCGAGGTGCTGGGCGAGCGGATCCGCAACGACGAGATGGGCTACGACATGCCCGGCCTCGGGATCTTCGAGCTCGAGTCGACGCTGTCGATGTTCGGCCGCTACAACGGCAAGGTGATGGGAACCCTCGCCGAGGTGGGCGCCCGGGCGCCGGTCGTCGGCTACAAGTCGCAGTTCTCGACCGTGACGGCGTCGGATGCGCTTCCCGGCTTCCTCGACGCGGAGCGCGGCATCGGCCGCAACCCGGGTACGAGCGTCGAAGGGGTGCGCCGCGGCAACTTCCTCGGCACCTCCCTGCTCGGACCGCTGCTGATCACCAACCCGCAGCTGTCGCGCTGGCTGCTGGCGACGATCGATCCCGACAGCGAGCCCGTCCTCGCCCATGAGGCGCTCGCGATGGCCGCCTACGAGGCGCGCCTGCGCGACTTCCGCGATGCGAAGCGCTGGCATCCGTTCGAGCGGGTGACTGCGCCGCGTCGCTGACGGACGCCGCGCTTCAGAAGCCGATCGCGGCGCGATAGCGCGGCAGCAGCCCAGTGCGGATGCCCGAGACGCTCGGCTTCGACTGGTACACGCCCGAATTGGGGTTGCCCTCGATCACGACGGGGCCGTCTGGCGCGATCGCCACGTCCCAGCCGACGTACGGCACCTCGGGGATCTCGCGCGAGAGCTCGTCGACGAACGCGATCACCCGGTCGTAGTACGGCACGCGGAACCCGACGATGGGCGTGCCCGAGAGCGGGTGTGTCGCGAACGTCGTCCCGCTCTCGTCGAAGGCGGGGGAGTGCACCACGCCCTCGTCGTCGAGCATCGTGTACATGCCGCCGCCCGAGAAGTTGTCGATCGGACCGCCGTTGCCCATCTTGAGCACGCTCGCGAGCACGTGGGTGCGATCGCCGTCGAAGTAGGTGATGACGCGCAGCGAGTTGACGCTCGACGGGTTGAGCGAGGCCATCTCGTCGTGCTGGGTGATGAACTCCTCGACCAGGAACTGCCGACGCTCCAGCAGCCGGGCACGGAACGCCTCCCAGTCGGTGACCTCGGCGGCCTCGACGCGCTCGATCCCGTAGCCGGAGAGGCTGTCGGGGACCTTGACCATCACCACGCCGCGACGCGTCGCGAACTCGCGCAGCGCCGCCGCATCCGTCGCGCGCACATCGAGCCACTCGCGACCCAGCCAGCGGTCGAAGCGCGGGTTGAACTGCGCCTTGTCGGCGAAGAGCTTCCGCAGCTCCGGGTCGTTGAGCTTCTTGGCCAGGTGGTTCGACTTGGGGTGCGTGATGTAGGTGCGGCGCTCGCGCCGGGTCAGCAGGACGAAGTCCCAGTCCAGGTAGTCCTGGAATCCGGTCTCGTAGCGCACCGAGCACCAGAGCATGTCGAAGACGACGAGCGGCACCGGCGTGCGGGACAGCTTGGCGGCCTCACGCGCGATGCGGGTGACGTTCCCGAGGTTGATGGCCCGGGCGCGCGTCAGGAGGTAGCGAACCCTTCGGCCGAGCCCGAGTCCGCGGGACGCTGACACCTACCGCTCGTCGGTGGCGGGAACGGCGCTCAGGCGCGCGCTCTCGTCGTGCCACTCCAGCGCCGTCGCGGAGAGCTTGTCCTTGAACTTCGCACCGTGGTGAGCGCAGAACAGCAGCTCACCGGAGGCGAGGGTCACTCGCACGTACGCCTGCGCACCACAGCTGTCGCATCGGTCGAATGCCGTCAGCTCGGGGGCATCCAGCTCGTCGACTTCGCTCGTGATCTGCGACATGGTCTGCTCCCTCTCCGTCATGAACCGTGGGGTGTGTCTTGCGTGCGATTCTGACCTATCCAGTCAAACACGTCGCCGTCTGCGACGTGTGTCGCCGACGTTACATTTCGCTTTGGGCGTATCCAGCCGCATTCGCGGCGGGGCGCCATCTGAGCGCAGTCGGGATCAATAGTCTTAACCCCGTATGAGTAGCGACTATTCCGCCCGGCATCTCTCCGTCCTCGAGGGTCTCGAAGCCGTGCGCAAGCGGCCCGGCATGTACATCGGATCGAACGATTCGCGCGGTCTGATGCACTGCCTCTGGGAGATCATCGACAACTCGGTCGACGAGGCGCTCGGCGGCCACGGCTCTCAGATCGAGGTCGAGCTCCACCCGGACGGCAGCGTCGAGGTGCGCGACCGTGCGCGCGGCATCCCGGTCGACATCGAGCCCAAGACGGGTCTCTCCGGCGTCGAGGTCGTCTTCACCAAGCTGCATGCCGGCGGAAAGTTCGGCTCCGGCTCGTACGCGGCATCGGGCGGTCTGCACGGCGTCGGCGCCTCCGTCGTCAACGCGCTCTCCGAACGCCTCGATGTCGAGGTCGACCGCGACGGCAAGACCTGGGCGATGTCGTTCCACCGCGGAGAGCCGGGTGTCTTCGATGACGCCGGGACGCCGCGACCGGACGCGCCCTTCACCCCCTTCATCTCGGGCAGCGAGCTGCGCGTCGTCGGAAAGGTGGCCAAGGGCGTCACGGGCACCCGTGTGCGCTACTGGGCCGACCAGCAGATCTTCGCGCGCGGCGCGGGCTTCGTCATGGACGAGCTCGTCGCGCGCGCCCGGCAGACCGCGTTCCTGGTGCCCGGCCTCGGCATCGAGATCGTCGACGCCCGCGACGCCTCTGTCGACCCCGTGCGCGAGAGTTTCCGCTTCGACGGCGGGATCGCCGAGTTCGTCGAGTTCCTGGCGCCGGATGCGGCGGTCACCGACGTCTGGCGCATCCAGGGCTCCGGCGGCTACACCGAGACGGTGCCGGTGCTGCAGGACAACGGACACATGGTCTCGACCGAGCTGTCGCGCGAGTGCGAGGTCGACATCGCCCTCCGCTGGGGCAGCGGGTACGAGACGGTCTTCCGCAGCTTCGTCAACATCATCGCGACGCCCAAGGGCGGAACGCACCAGGCCGGCTTCGAGCAGGGGCTGCTGAAGTTCATGCGCGCCGAGGTGGAGAAGAATGCGCGCCGACTCAAGGTCGGCAACGACAAGCTCGAGAAGGACGACGTTCTCGCCGGTCTGACGGCCGTGCTGACCGTGCGACTGCCCGAGCCGCAGTTCGAGGGGCAGACCAAGGAGATCCTCGGCACGCCCGCGGTGCGCAACGTCGTCTCGAACGCGGTGGCGAAGGCGATGGCGGCCAAGTACGCTTCGAGCGCGCGGGCCGACAAGGCTCAGGGTGCGCTCGTGCTCGACAAGGTCGTTGCCGAGATGAAGAGCCGCATCTCCGCCCGAGCGCACAAGGAGACGCAGCGTCGCAAGAACGCGCTCGAGAGCTCGAGCCTGCCGGCGAAGCTCGTCGACTGCCGCTCCACCGACGTCGCCGACACGGAGCTGTTCATCGTCGAGGGCGATTCGGCGCTCGGCACCGCCAAGCTCGGCCGCGACAGCGAGTTCCAGGCGCTGCTGCCGATTCGCGGCAAGATCCTCAACGTGCAGAAGGCGTCTGTCTCGGACATGCTGAGCAACGCCGAGTGCGCGTCCATCATCCAGGTGGTCGGAGCCGGTTCCGGGCGCAGCTTCGAGCTCGACCAGGCGCGCTACGGCAAGGTCATCATCATGGCCGACGCCGACGTGGACGGCGCCCACATCCGCACGCTGCTGCTTACGCTGTTCTTCCGCTACATGCGTCCCATGATCGACGCCGGGCGCGTCTTCTCCGCGGTGCCGCCGCTGCATCGCGTCGTCGTGATGAATCCGGGCTCGAAGCCCAACGAGGTCATCTACACCTACTCCGAGGCGGAGCTGCAGGGCGTGCTGAAGGGCCTGGAGAAGCGCGGCAAGAAGTACCAGGACCCGATCCAGCGCTACAAGGGCCTGGGCGAGATGGATGCCGATCAGCTCGCCGAGACGACGATGAGCCGTGCGCACCGCACGCTGCGCCGCGTCCGCGTCGACGACGCCGAGAATGCGGCGCGGGTCTTCGAGCTGCTGATGGGCAACGAGGTGGCTCCGCGCAAGGAGTTCATCATCGCCGGCCAGGGCCTCGACCAGGCCCGCGTGGACGTCTAGCCCACGCCGAGACTCGATTCGCGCTGGCGTCGCGCGCGTTTCGGTCGCGGTCCTTCCGCAAAGTCAGAGAATCGGCCACCTCGCCCACGACTCGTGGACGTCAGCGGCGAATCTCCGAGTCTGCGGGGGAGTGGGGATCGGGGCCGCAGCCCGCTCGCGGTCGAGCTACAGGGTGGCGCCGACGGAGCCGATGACGGCATCGAGCGGGATGCCCGAGGCGTCGCGCTTGGAACCCGATTCGGGCAGTGCCCGCAGCGAGCCGTCGGGTCCGACCGGAACCGCTGGTGCCGCACCGACCCAGGCGAGTTCGAGGCTGCTCTCTCCCTTGAGGAATGACTGCGCCCGCACGCCTCCGGTGGCGCGCCCCTTGCCGGGGAACGCGCTGAACGCGCTCACCTTGCCGCGACCCGCGTCGGTGCCGACGAGCACCCCATCGGGGGTTGAGATGGTGACCACGACGGCGGCATCCGGCTGCTCGACGGTGCCGAAGAAGAGCACACGCGCCTTCGGCGACAGCTTGATGCCGGCCATGCCGCCCGCCGAGAGACCCTGCGGGCGCACGCTGGAGGCGGCGAAGTGAAGCAGCTGCGCGTCGTTGGCGACGAACACGAGCTCGCTGGCGTCGGTGCTGTGGCTCGCGCCCACGACCTCGTCGCCGGGCTTGAGCGAGATGACCTCGAAGTCGGGGCGGCTGGGCCACGCACCCGGCGTCACGCGCTTGACGACGCCCTGCGCCGTGCCGAGCGCGATCGGCTCCTCGCTGGTCAGCGACACGAGAGCGATCACGTGCTCCTTCTTGTCGCTGAGCCCGAGGTAGTCGCGGATCTTCGCCCCCGCCGCCAGCTGGACCGAGTTGGGCGGAACCGCCGGGAGGTCGACCGGGGTGAATCGGATCAGGCGACCCCGGTTCGTGATCGCGCCGAGCTCACCGCGCGACGTCGCCGAGACGGTCGAGCGGATCGCGTCGTGACGGCTCCGTCTCGCGGGCGTGGCGGGGGCCTCGACGCCCTCGGGGAGGTCGACGCGCACGGCGCGGCCGGTGGTCGACAGGATCACGAGTGTCGGCACGTCGGCGATCTCGAGCGCCGCGGCGGCCTGCTTGGCGGCGGCCGAAGCGCTGCGCGGCGGTGCCGGACGCGCTTCGGTGAGCAGCGTGCGCCGCGGGGTGCCGAACTTCTCGGCGGCGTCGGCAAGCTCGCTCGACACGAGTGCGCGGAGGCGGGTGGGGGAGCCCAGGATCTTCTCGAGCTCGGCGATCTCCTTCTGGAGCTTGTCGCGCTCGGTCTCCAGCTCGATGCGGCTGAACTTGGTGAGGCGGCGCAGCTGCAGCTCGAGGATGTACTCGGCCTGCAGAGTTGAGAGGTCGAAGACCTCCATCAGCCGGGTGCGCGCCTGCGCCGTGTCGTCCGAGGTCCGCACGACCTGGATCACCTCGTCGATGTCGAGGATTGCGATGAGCAGTCCGAGCACGAGGTGGAGGCGCTCCTGGCGCCGCGTGAGCCGGTACTGGGAGCGCCGTGTGACGACCTCGAGCCGGTGCGTCAGATAGACCTGCAGCAGGTCCTTGAGGCCCAGGGTGAGCGGCCGGCCCTCGACGAGTGCGACGTTGTTGATCGAGAAGCCGTCTTCGAGCGGGGTCAGCCGGTAGAGCTGCTCGAGCACCGCCTCCGGGCTGAAGCCCGTTTTGATTCCGATCACGAGACGCAGGCCGTTCTTGCGGTCGGTGAGATCGGTGACGTCGGAGATGCCGGTGATCTTCTTCGAGGTCACACCGTCTTTGATCTTCTCGATGACCTTCTCGGGTCCGACGAGGTAGGGCAGCTCGGTGACGACCAGCCCGGTCTTGCGCGCGGTGATCGGCTCGATCGAGACCTTGGCGCGCGTTTTGAACGAGCCGCGTCCGGTGGCGTAGGCGTCCTTGACGCCGTCGAGACCGACGATCGTTCCGCCGGTCGGCAGATCGGGGCCGGGCACGAACGCCATGAGCTCCTCGAGCGTGGCGTCCGGGTTGTCGAGAAGGTGGCGTGCGGCGGCGACGACCTCCACCAGGTTGTGCGGCGCCATGTTGGTGGCCATGCCGACCGCGATGCCGCTGGCGCCGTTGACGAGAAGATTCGGGTACGCCGCCGGAAGCACGCCGGGCTGGGTCAGCTGGTTGTCGTAGTTCGGGACGAAGTCGACGACGTCCTCGTCGAGGCCCTCCGTCATCGCCATCGCGGTCGCCCGGAGACGGGCCTCCGTGTAACGGGCGGCCGCGGGGCCGTCGTCGAGGGAGCCGAAGTTGCCGTGCCCGTCGATCAGTGGCACACGCATCGTGAAGTCCTGCGCGAGCCGGACGAGCGCGTCGTAGATGGCGCCGTCGCCGTGCGGGTGGAGACGGCCCATGACGTCGCCGACGACACGGGCGCTCTTGACGTGTCCGCGGTCCGGGCGCAGGCCCATCTCGCTCATCTGGTAGAGGATGCGCCGCTGAACCGGCTTCAGGCCATCGCGCGCGTCGGGCAGCGCGCGGGCGTAGATCACCGAGTAGGCGTACTCGAGGAACGAGCCCTGCATCTCGGCAGAGACGTCGATGTCTTCGATGCGCTCGCCATTCGGCAGGGCAGGGGTGACGGGAGAAGATGCGCGCGGAGTCATAGGATCGGGGCAATGTTACCGGCGGCGAAATCCCACCGGTTCAGCCTTGCCGACGTTCTTCCGAATTGCCTTCAGGCCTTGCGGGGGCATCGCGGATCGCTGGGCCTTCCGACAGTGACCCATGCGATCGTGGTTCTTGTCGACGGTCTCGGCTTCGAGGGCCTTGCCGCGCATCGCGGGCACGCCCGCACTCTTTCGGCGCGACTCGACCGCGACGCGCCGATCGACAGCGGCATCCCGTCGACGACGGCGGCCGCGCTCGCGTCGCTGACGACGGGGACGCGTCCGGGGGAGCACGGGATGGTCGGCTACTCCGTGCTCGACGCGGCACGCGATCGAGTGGTCAACCAGCTCACCGGCTGGGGGCCGGACGGCCTCGATCCGGAGCGCTGGCAGAGATCGTCGACCGTGTTCGAACGCGCCCGTGAGCTCGGCGTCCATTCGGTGGCGATCGGCCGTGAACGGTATCGCGACTCGGGATTCTCGGCCGCGGTGCTGCGCGGCGCCGACTTCCAGGCGGGCGAGACGATCGAGGATCGCGTCACGGCGGCGGCGCAGGAGCTGCACAGAGCAGGGCCCCGGCTGGTCTACCTCTACGTTCCGGAGCTGGACGTCGCCGGGCACGCCAAGGGGGTGGCCTCCGCGGAGTGGACGGCGGCGCTCGAGACTTTCGACGCGGCGCTCGCGCCGCTCGCGGCGAGCTTGACCGGCTCCCAGGGGCTGCTCGTCACGGCGGATCACGGAATGCTCGACATCGCTCCCGAGGCGCACCGGATGGTGGCGCCCGAACTGCTGGCCGGGGTGCGTCACGTCGCGGGTGAGCCGCGCGGCCTGCAGCTGCACCTCGAGGCGGGGATCGACCCGGATGTCGTGGCCGAGGCCTGGCGCGCGAGCGAGGGCACGCGGGCCTGGGTGGCGACGCGGAGCGAGGCGATCGCCGCGGGATGGTTCGGCGAGGTCAGCCCGGAGGTGCTGCCGCGACTCGGCGACGTGTTCGTCTTCGCGCGGCGTCCGATCGCCTACTACGTCGAGCCCGGTGACGGCGGTCGGGGCATGGTCGGGCAGCACGGCTCGCTGACACCCACCGAGCGGTCGATTCCGCTGCTGCGCTTCGGCGCGTTCGCGCGCTGACGCTGCGGCGTCCGCGTCGGCTACTCGTCGTCGGGGCGGGCTCCGAAGACGATGTCGTCCCAGCTCGGCATGGAGGCGCGGCCCTTGCGTCCGCTCTTCGGGGCGGGAGCCGGCGCCGCACTCGGGCCCTGGGCGGCCTTCTTCGCCGGGACGGCGGTGTCGATCGGCATCGTCTCCATCGGGACGTCGATCACTCGGACGGTTCCGGTTCCGGGACGGTCGGCGAGCTGCTCGTCCGGTTCCGGATCCATGGGATCGCGCTCACCGCGGCGTCGCCGCAGCGCCTCCAGGAGGTCGGCGGTCTGGCCGTTGCTGCGGCTGGCGCGCTCGCGCGGAGGCGCGGCGGCCGCCGGTTCGGACCGCTCCGCGCTCGGCCGGCGAGGTGCCGGGGGAATCGCCTCGAGCCGCGGCCCGGACTCGTCATCGTGCTCGACACGGAATGCACCGCTGTCGAAGCGGGAGTTCGGCTCCGCGGGCTCGTTGTCTTCCGCGGCCACGGCACGCAGTCGCGGGATCAGGGGCGCGGGCATGTCACCGTGCTGCGACAGCGAGTCGGCCTCGCGGTTGAGGGGGGAGAGCGCGCCGCGCTTGGGGTCGAAGCCCCAACGGGCGTCGTGCTCGACGTCGTCGGCGCTGAAGGTCAGCTTGACGATCCATCCGCCGCCCTGCTCCTTCCAGCTCGCCCAGCGCTCGTCGACGGCGCCCGCGTCGAGGAGCCGGCCGCGAATGATGTCGCCGAACTGCGCCGAGTCGGCCGGGTCCGCCTCGCCCGGGCCGCGAACGGCCACGGCGAGAGCGGACTGGATCACGTATTCGCGCTCCGCGAGCACGGGGCCTTCGAAGCGTCGAATGTCGTCAAGCGACGCACCGGTCACGGTGGCGACGTCTTCGGCGGACATCCCGGCTCGGATCTGCGACTGGATCTCGCGAGGCGAGACCTTGTGCGCGGACGCACCGCCGTTCGACGCCTGTCGCAGCCGCGCGCGCAGCGCCTCATCGACGAGGACGCGATAGCGGCCGCCGTCGTCATCCGCGAGCAGGAGCGCTCCGCTCTCAACTCCGGTGACCTTCAACTCGTGCATGTCGAACGACCTCCAGCCGTCACGATTCACGCACAGAATGCCACGGGATCACCGGTAATCACGGGAATATCGCGGGCGCGCCGCGAGTTGCACGGGAAGCGCTGAGACTCGCGAAAAACGAGGTTTGCGAATCCCGGGCGAATGATGCAGACTGTGCCCGCCGATTTGCACCGACGGCACCCGAGAAATGGAACGAGCATGGCAACCGACTACGACGCCCCGAGGAAGACGGACGAGGAAACCGAGTCCATCCAGGCCCTCCAAGAGCGTGTCCCCGACAAGATGTCGGGAGTCGTGGATGTCGACGATTCCGACAACCCGGGCTACGAGCTCAGCGGCCAGGACCTGGCCGACATCGACCTCGACGTCGTGGTGCTCCCGCCGCAGGCGGACGAATTCACCTGCGTCAGCTGCTTCCTGGTGAAGCACCGCTCGCAGGTCGACCACGAGAGCAAGCTCGGACCGGTCTGCCTGGAGTGCGCTTCCTGACCCGCGCTCGAACGCGCGTCACGCTGTTCAGCGGGTGAGCGCAGCCGCGAGCTCCTCCGGGCGTCGGCTCGACACCAGCCAGTACGGCGTGGGATCGCTCGGATCGTCGAGCTGGATGCGCACGACGGGGGAGATCCAGCCCCGCAGCAGCAGCCAGGCGCGGGCATCGAGTCTCGGTCCGCGCTCGGCGCCCGCCTCCTCGTCGCGGTGCGGGTGCGCTTCCGCGATCAGTTCGCGCGGGATCTCGGCGCTGCCGGCGCGCAGTCGGGAATCGTCCACCTCGATCGTGGGCGTCGTCAGGACCAGTCCGGCGACGATCGCGAGGTAGAAGCCGATCGCGGTCACGATCCCCGCGGGAACTGAGATCGGCAGGAACACGAGCAGGCTCGCCGGCATCACCAGCGCCGAGACGATGAACACCCATGCCGACGGCCAGAGTCGTTCGCGAAAGAGTACGGGGGCGGGGGTGCTCGTCATGTCCTTATTCGACCATGGACTAGCCTCGATGCGTGACCGAGTCGATCGAAGTTCTGCTGCGTGCAGCCGCGGAGCCGACCTATGCTCACCCGGGCGATGCCGGTGCCGATCTGACCTCGACGGAGAGCGTCACGATTCCGGCTGGCGAGCGGGTCACGCTGGGAACGGGCGTCTCGATCGCGCTTCCGGATGGCTTCGTGGCGTTCGTCGTTCCGCGCAGCGGCCTGGCGGCCAAGCACGGGATCACGATCGTCAACAGCCCCGGCACGGTGGATGCGGGGTATCGCGGAGAGATCCGCGTCACACTGCTCAACACCGACGCGCGCGAGCCGTACACGGTTCAGGCGGGCGATCGGATCGCTCAGCTGATCGTGATGCCGGTCGTGCGCGCGCGCTTCATTCCGGTTGACGTTCTTCCGGGAAGCGATCGCGGTCAGCGAGGATTCGGCTCGACGGGATACGGTTCCGGCGAGTCCACGACACACACGGGAGATTCTGCGTGAGCGATACCAGCACGGGCGCGACGTCCGCGCCGACCGAGCACCCGAAGTCGGCCCCGGCCGACCGCGAGACGGCGGGGCCCCTCGACGAGAGCGAAGCCAACGCCGTCCGGCCCTATGTCGACCTCGGCGGGGTGAAGATCCTGCCGCGGCCCGAGCTCGCGCTGCGCCTCGAGGTGGAGGAGGGGAGCAAGCGCGTCGTCGCGGTCGCTCTCGACTTCGCCGAGTCGACGCTGCAGGTGCAGCCCTTCGCGGCGCCGCGCACGAGCGGCCTCTGGCACGAGATCCGCGCTCAGATCGCGGATCAGATCCGCAAGCAGGGCGGTTCGGTCGCCGAGGCGACCGGCTCGCTCGGGCCTGAGCTGCATGCGCAGATTCCCGCGACCGGCCCAGACGGAGGCTCGCGTCTGGCGCGCTTCGTCGGCGTCGACGGTCCGCGCTGGTTCCTGCGCGGCGTGATCAGTGGCAAGGCCGCCGTCGACGCCGAAGCCGCGGCGAAGATCGAAGAGCTGTTCCGCAGCGTGGTGGTGGTGCGCGGCACGACGCCGATGCCGCCGCGCGATCTGATTCCGCTGCACGTGCCCGCGTCGGCGCAGGATGCGCGGCCGGGTGGCGCCACGTCATGACCGGCCCTCGTTCCGAGGACTCCGGCGCCGATGACGCCGCCGCGCGTGACGCGATGAGCGAGGCGCTGACGCAGGCGGCGCGGCGTTCGGCGGTCGGTCGCGTGATCCCGGGGCAGGAGCCCACCGGTGCGGCGCTCTGGGCCGCGGTCGGCGGGGTGCGCGGGATCGTCGAGTCGATCCTGCCCGGACTCCTGTTCCTGGTGCTGTTCACGGTCACCGGCGAGGTGGCGGTGTCGGTGCTCGCGCCGGTGGTCATCGCGGTGATCTTCATCGGGATTCGGCTGGTGCGGCGCGAGCCGCTCGGCTCGGCGATCGCCGGCGCCTTCGGCATCGCCCTCTCGGCCGGCATCGCCCTGTTCACGGGCGAGGCGCGCGACAACTTCGTGGTCGGATTCTTCATCAACGGCGGAATCACTCTGGCCATGGTGGTCAGCCTGGTGGCGCGCTGGCCGTTCATCGGCGCGATCGTCGGCTTCGCGGTCGGCGACCGCGAGTGGCGTGCCGACAAGGCGAAGTTCCGCGTTGCGGTGGTGGCGACCCTGATCTGGGCGACGTTCCCGCTCGTGCGGCTGGCGGTCGAGTTGCCGCTGTACTTCACCGATCAGACCTCGGCGCTGGCGACCGCGAAGCTCCTGCTGGGTGTTCCGCTCTATGCGATCGTGCTCTGGATCACGTGGCTGCTGGTGCGCAGCGTCTGGAGCTTCGGCATGTCGCCGTCGGATTCCTCCGAGGAAACGCGCTAATATATCTTGACGTCGAGATAAATCGGCGTGCGCGACCCGGGGCGAACACCCTCCAACGGGGCTTAGGCTTGCCTTGCTGGACGGCGCCCGGCGTCGCGAACAGGATGAGTGTGCGGCGAGGAGATCGCTGCGGACGGTAGAGGGAGTCCCACAGTGTCGACGGTCAACAGTTTCAACGCCCGCACTACGTTGAGCGTCGGTGACACCGACTACGAGGTGTTCCGGATCGACACGGTCCCGGGGCACGAGAAGCTCCCGTTCAGCCTCAAGGTGCTGCTTGAGAACCTGCTCCGCACCGAGGACGGCGCGAACGTCACCAAGTCGCAGATCGAGGCGCTCGGCGGCTGGCAGCCCGCGGCCGAGCCGGACACCGAGATACAGTTCACCCCGGCCCGCGTCGTCATGCAGGACTTCACCGGCGTTCCCTGCATCGTCGACCTCGCCACGATGCGCGAAGCTGTCGCCGAGCTCGGGGGAGACCCGAACAAGATCAACCCGCTCGCGCCCGCCGAGCTTGTCATCGACCACTCGGTCATCGCCGACCTCTTCGGCACCGAGAACGCCCTCGAGCGCAACGTCGAGATCGAGTACGAGCGCAACGGCGAGCGCTACCAGTTCCTCCGCTGGGGCCAGACCGCCTTCGACGACTTCAAGGTCGTGCCCCCGGGAACCGGCATCGTCCACCAGGTCAACATCGAGTACCTGGCCCGCGTCACCTTCACCCGCGAGGTCGGCGGAGTGCTGCGCGCCTACCCGGACACGCTGGTCGGCACCGACTCGCACACCACGATGGTCAACGGACTCGGCGTGCTCGGCTGGGGCGTCGGCGGCATCGAGGCCGAGGCTGCCATGCTCGGCCAGCCCGTGTCGATGCTCATCCCGAAGGTCGTCGGCTTCAAGCTCTCCGGCTCGATCCCGACCGGCGTGACCGCGACCGACGTCGTGCTCACGATCACCCAGATGCTGCGCAAGCACGGCGTCGTCGGCAAGTTCGTCGAGTTCTACGGTGAGGGCGTCGGCGCCGTTCCGCTGGCCAACCGCGCCACGATCGGCAACATGAGCCCCGAGTTCGGCTCGACCGCGGCGATGTTCCCGATCGACGACGTCACGCTCGACTACCTGCGTCTCACCGGCCGCAGCGAAGAGCAGGTCAAGCTCGTCGAGGCCTACTCGAAGCTGCAGAAGCTGTGGCACGACCCCTCGGTCGAGCCCGAGTTCAGCGAGTACCTGGAGCTCGACCTCTCGACCGTCGTGCCGTCGATCGCCGGCCCGAAGCGTCCGCAGGACCGCGTCGAGCTCAGCCACGCGAAGACGCAGTTCGGCGAGGACCTGCTCTCCTACGCGGGCGACGCGCACTCGCGCGTCGACGCCGCCGTCGAGGGAACCTTCCCCGCCTCCGACCCGATCGGCTTCACCGCCCAGGACGAGGACTCGGCGCACGAGTTCTCGCACGTGCACGTGAGCCACGCGCCCGCCTCGGCCTCCAAGCCCACCGCGGTCACGCTGGCCGACGGTCGCGACTTCACGATCGACCACGGCGCCGTCGCCATCGCGGCGATCACCTCCTGCACCAACACCTCCAACCCGAGCGTCATGCTCGCGGCGGGCCTGCTCGCCCGCAACGCGAACAAGAAGGGCCTGAAGGCCAAGCCGTGGGTCAAGACCACGCTGGCGCCCGGTTCCAAGGTTGTCACCGACTACTACGCGAAGGCGGGTCTGACCGACGACCTGGAGGCGCTCGGCTTCTACACCGTCGGCTACGGCTGCACCACCTGCATCGGCAACTCGGGCCCGCTGCTCGACGAGATCTCGGGTGCGATCAACGACAACGACCTCGCCGTCACCGCGGTGCTCTCGGGCAACCGCAACTTCGAAGGCCGCATCAGCCCCGACGTCAAGATGAACTACCTGGCGAGCCCGCCGCTTGTGATCGCGTACGCGCTGGCCGGCTCGATGAACTTCGACTTCGAGACCGACGCGCTCGGCACCGACCAGGACGGCAACGACGTCTTCTTGAAGGACATCTGGCCCGACGCCGCCGAGGTGCAGCAGACGATCGACGCCTCGATCGACACCGAGATGTTCACCCACGAGTACGCGAGCGTGTTCGAGGGTGACGAGCGCTGGCGTTCGCTGCCGACGCCCGACAGCGAGGTGTTCGAGTGGGACGCCCAGTCGACCTACGTGCGGAAGCCCCCGTACTTCGAGGGCATGACGCTCGAGACCACGCCGGTGGCCGACATCGCCGGCGCCCGCGTGCTCGCCAAGCTCGGTGACTCGGTCACGACCGACCACATCTCGCCGGCCGGCTCGATCAAGGCCGACAGCCCCGCGGGCCAGTACCTGCAGACCAACGGCGTCGACCGCAAGGACTTCAACTCCTACGGCTCGCGCCGCGGCAACCACGAGGTGATGATCCGCGGCACGTTCGCGAACATCCGACTGCGCAACCAGCTCCTCGACGGCGTCGAGGGCGGCTACACGCGCGACTTCACCCAGACCGACGGCCCGCAGTCGTTCATCTACGACGCGAGCACCAACTACCAGCAGGCGGGAACGCCGCTGGTGATCTTCGCCGGCAAGGAGTACGGCTCGGGCTCGAGCCGCGACTGGGCCGCGAAGGGAACCTCGCTGCTCGGTGTTCGCGCCGTCATCGCGGAGAGCTTCGAGCGCATCCACCGCTCCAACCTGATCGGGATGGGGGTCGTGCCGCTGCAGTTCCCGGCGGGCGAGACGGCGGACAGCCTGGGCCTGGACGGAACCGAGATCGTCAGCATCGCCGGACTCGAGGAGCTCAACGCGGGCACCACGCCGAAGACGGTGCGCGTGACGGCCGCGCCGAGCGAGCACTCGCCCGCGGGCAGGTCGGTCGTGGAGTTCGACGCGGTGGTCCGCATCGACACGCCCGGTGAGGCCGATTACTACCGCAACGGCGGAATCCTCCAGTACGTGCTGAGGTCGCTCGTCTAGGCTCGACTCATGTCGATTCTCGAGTCCATCCGGTCGCCTCGCGACCTGGACGGTCTATCGCCGGAGGAGCTCTCGCAGCTCGCGGAGGAGATCCGCCGGTTCCTGGTGTCCGAGGTCTCCAAGACCGGCGGCCACCTCGGCCCGAACCTCGGTGTGGTCGAACTGACGATGGCGATCCATCGCATGTTCGACTCGCCGAGGGACGCCGTGATCTTCGACACGGGCCACCAGAGCTACGTGCACAAGTTGCTGACCGGTCGCCAGGACTTCTCGCGCCTGCGGCAGAGCGGCGGGCTCGCAGGCTACCCGCAGCGCGCCGAATCCGAGCACGACATCGTGGAGAGCTCGCACGCCTCCAGCTCGCTCAGCTGGGCGGACGGGATCTCGCGCGCCTTCGCGATGACCGGCCAGTCCGATCGCTACGTCGTGGCCGTCGTCGGCGATGGCGCCCTCACCGGCGGAATGACCTGGGAGGCGCTCAACAACATCAGCGACGACAACTCCCGTCGCCTGATCATCGTCGTGAACGACAACGGCCGCTCCTACGCACCGACGATCGGCGGCATGGCGCGCTTCCTCAGCGGCGTGCGCACGCGTCGCGCCTACCGTCGGCTCTATTTCACCAGCCGTGAGATCTTCAACCGGCTCGGCCCGGTCGGCCGTGCGGTCTATCGCGGCACGCGCGGCGCCATCCGCGGCTTCGTCTCGCGCTTCAGCAACAACGAGGCGCTCTACTCGAACCTCGAGATCAAGTACGTCGGCCCGGTGAACGGCCACGACCAGCGCGCCCTGGAGCAGGCGTTCCGCCAGGCGAAGGAGTACGACGCACCCGTCATCGTGCATGCGATCACGCAGAAGGGCTGGGGCTACGAACCGGCGCTGGCCGACGTCGCCGATCAGTTCCACGCCGTCGGGCAGATCGATCCTGAGACGGGGGAGCCGGTGGATGCGGCGAGCCGCCCGTCGTGGACGAGCGTCTTCGCCGACGAGATCGTCGACCTCGCCGACGGTGACGAGCGCATCATCGGCATCACCGCCGCGATGCTGCGCCCGACGGGCCTGCACCGGCTGGCGGAGAAGCATCCGGACCGGGTGCTGGACGTCGGGATCGCCGAGCAGCACGCCGTCGCAAGCGCAGCCGGCCTCGCCTTCGGCGGGCTGCATCCCGTGGTCGCGCTCTACGCGACCTTCGTGAACCGTGCCTTCGACCAGGTGCTGATGGACGTCGCCCTGCACAAGGCGGGCGTGACCTTCGTGCTGGATCGCGCCGGGGTGACCGGACCCGACGGGGCGAGCCACCACGGCATGTGGGATCTCGCGATCCTGCAGGTCGTTCCGAACATCCGGATCGCGGCACCGCGCGACGCCAGCCGTCTGCGCGAGGAGCTCGGCGAGGCGGTGGCGGTGCAGGACGCGCCGACCGTCGTGCGCTTCTCGAAGGGCAGCGTCGGCACCGAGTTCGAGGCGGTGCGCCGCACGAGCGACGGCGTCGACGTGCTGCGCGAGGCCGGGCACCGCGACGTCCTGATCGTGACCGTCGGCCCGATGGCGAAACTCGGCCTGCAGGTGGCGGAGCGGCTCGCGGCGCAGGGGATCGGCGCGACCGTCATCGATCCGCGCTGGGTCGTGCCGGTGCCGGCCAGCATCATCGAGATGGCGGCGACCTACCGTCTCGTGGTGTCGATCGAGGACGGCATCCGCGTCGGCGGTATCGGAACCCGGATCCGACAGGACCTCCGCGCCGCCGGCGTCGACACCGCCGTGGACGAGCTCGGACTTCCCGACGAGTTCCTGGATCACGCCTCCCGCGACGAGATCCTCGAGCAGGTCGGCCTGACCGATCAGCGGATCGCGCGCGATATCGTGGCGCAGGTGCTGGGCACGCGGATTCCCGTGGCGCGCCCGCTGCCCGAGGAGCTGTCGCTCGGCTCCGACCGGATCGACGTCGAGCACGAGTAATCCGAGCGTAAATCCGGGAATCTTCTGTCGGTTCCTCGGGTTATCGTTGTGGGTGCGCCGCGTCGGCGAGCGCTTTCGGCCGTCTCGGTCCCTTTCCGTCTCTCATTCCGGAGTTCTCACGTGACCCACAATTCGCCTGCCGCTGCGGCGCCGCAGTCGGGCGTCGAGCCGCTCTCGGCGCAGACCCGACTGGCACTCGTGCTGCTTCTCGCCGCGGCCTTCGTCGTCTTCTTGAACGAGACGACGATGAGCGTGGCGATCCCCGAGATCATGGACGACCTGGAGGTGACCCCGGCGCTCGGCCAGTGGCTGACGACCGCATTCGCCCTGACGATGGCGGTCGTCATCCCGATCACCGGCTGGCTGCTCCAGCGGCTCAACACCCGACCGGTGTTCATTCTCGCGATGGTGCTCTTCACCGCGGGAACCCTGCTCGCGGCGGTCGCCCCGACGTTCGGGCTGCTCGTCGCGGCGCGCGTGGTTCAGGCGGTCGGCACCGCGGCCATGATGCCGCTCATGATGACCAGCGTGCTGAGCCTGGTTCCGATGAACTCGCGCGGTCGCATCATGGGCCGCGTGTCGATCGTGATGTCGATGGCCCCCGCGATCGGGCCGATGGTCGCCGGACTCATCCTCGCCGTCACCACGTGGCGCGGGATCTTCTGGGTCATGCTGCCGATCGCGCTCGTCATGCTGGCGGTGGGCATCGCGCGCGTGCCGAACGTCTCGGAGCCGCGTGCCGTGCCGGTGGACGTGCTGTCAGTCATCCTGTCGGCCTTCGCCTTCAGCGGCATCGTCTACGGCCTGTCGAGCTTCGGTGAGGCGGCGGAGAGCGAGGTCGCCGTGGCGCCGTGGATTCCGCTGGCGATCGGACTCGCCTTCCTGGCCGCTTTCATCACGAGGCAGATCGTGCTGCAGCGCGCGGATCGCGCCCTGCTCGACCTGCGCACCTTCCGCTCGCGCACCTTCACCGTCTCGATCTCGATGCTGGCGATCGCCACGGTCGCCCTGTTCGGCATGGTCATCGTGCTGCCGATCTACACGGCTCGGGTCCTGGGTCTCGAGGCGGTGCAGACCGGGTTGATTCTGCTGCCCGGCGGCTTGCTGATGGGACTCATGGGTCCGATCGTCGGTCGGCTCTACGACCGGGTGGGCCCGCGGCCGCTGGTGATCCCCGGCGGCATCATCGTCAGCGTCGTGTTCTGGGCCCTCACGCTCATTTCGACCGACACCCCCGTGGGTCTGCTGGTCGCCGCGCATGTGGCGCTCAGCGTCGGGCTCGCCCTGCTGTTCACGCCGCTGTTCACCTCGGGACTCGGGGCGCTTCCGCCGCACCTGTACTCGCATGGCAGCGCGACGGTGATGACGATCCAGCAGGTGGCGGGCGCCGCGGGTGCCGCACTGTTCATCACATTCCTGACGATCGGCACGATCGCGACCGGGGCGGCGGACCCGAACCTGGCGACTCCCGAGGAGCTCGCGATCGGCGTTCGCTTGGCTTTCGTCACTGGCGCGATCGTGTCGCTCGCACTCATTCCCGCGGCGTTCCTGGTGCAGAAGCCGGCCCAGCCGGAGCTCACCGACGCGGAGCTCGAGGCGCGCGCACCCGCCCCGCATTGACCGTCAGCGAAAGCGGGCCGCCTCCGGAGGGAGACGGCCCGCTTTCGCTGTGACGGCGTTCAGCTGACGCCGGCGACCCGGGGTTCGTGGAATGCGGCGCCGAATGCTCGTTCGCTCGCCCCGACCCGGTCGAGGTACGGCGTCGCGCCGCCCATCTGGAACGGCCAGCCGGCCCCGAGGATCATGGCCAGGTCGATGTCCTCCGCGGCGGCGACGACGCCGTCGTCCAGCATCCGCTTGATCTCGTCGGCGAGGCCGTCCTCGAGCTGGATGCGCAGCTGCTCGGGCGTGAGCGGCTGGGCATCGGACGGACGGTGCTTCGCGACGATCGCGAGCGCCTTCTTGTCGTAGCCCTTGGTCTTGCCCTTCGAGTCCTTCTCGAAGATCTGACCGTGCTCCGCGAGCTCGTGCAGGGCGGCGCTCTCGTAGAAGCGCTCCGGGAAGGCCGCGTGGTGCGTGTCGAGGACGTGCGCACCGACCTTCAGCCCGACCAGCTCGAGCAGCACGAAGGGATCCATCGGCATTCCGAAGGGGCGCACCGCCTCCACGACGTCGTCGAACGACATGCCCTGCTCGACGGCGTGCATCGCCTCGCCGAGCACCTTCGCCAGCACGCGGTTGACGATGAAGCCGGGGGAGTCGGTCGTGATGATCGCCGTCTTGCGCAGCTTCGCCGCGATCGACATCGCGGTCGCGAGCGACTCCTCGTCGGTCTTCGCCGCGTTGACAACCTCGATGAGCGGCATGACCGCGACCGGGTTGAAGAAGTGGAATCCGACGAGTCGCTCCGGGTGGGCGAGTTTCGCGCCGATCTCGTCGACCGAGAGCGACGACGTATTGGTCGCGAGGATCGCCTCGTCGGAGAGGAACGGCTCCACCTGGGCGAAGACCTCCTGCTTGACGCCGACCTCCTCGAAGACGGCCTCGATGACCCAGTCGCAGCCGGCGAAGTCGGCCTTGTCGGTCGTGCCGGTCACAAGCGCCCGCAGCTGGTTGGCCTCGTCGGAGCCGATCCGGCCCTTCTCGTGGAGCGCATCGATCTCGCCGCGGATGTAGTCCAGGCCCTTGTCGACGCGCGCCTGATCCAGGTCGGTGATGACTACCGGGACCTGCAGGCGGCGCACGAACAGCAGCGCGAACTGGGAGGCCATGAGCCCCGCACCGAGCACGCCGACCTTCGTGATGCGGCGCGCGAGCTCCTTCGGCGGGGCGCCGGCGGGCTTCTTGGCGCGCTTCTGCACCAGGTTGAAGGCGTAGATCGAGGCGCGGAACTGGTCGCCTGCAATCAGCTCGGCGAGTGCGGCGTCCTCCGCCGCGAACCCGGTGGCCTTGTCAGTGTTCTTGGCGGCCTTGAGCAGTTCCAGCGCCCGGTAGGGGCTCTTCGCCACCCGCCCGATGCGACTGGCGAGCGTCTTCTCGGCGATGCCGATCGCGACGTCCCACTTGACCGCGCGCTCCAGCTTGCCGGGTTCGTTCGCCCGCTTGACCTTCACCGTTCCGCTGAGGACGCCGTCGGCCCAGCGGAGCGACTCCTCGAGGAACATCGCCGGACCGAACATCGCGTCGGCGATGCCGAGCTCGAACACCTGGGGGCCCTTGAGCATCCGGTTGTTCTTGAGCGGATTCGAGATGATGACCTCGAGGGCGTTCTCGATGCCGATCAGGTTGGGCAGCAGCCACGCCCCGCCCCATCCGGGGATGAGGCCGAGGAAGACCTCGGGAAGCGCGAACGCGGGCACCGAGGAGTCGACCGTTCGGTAGGTCGCGTTGAGGCCGATCTCGACGCCGCCGCCGAGGGCGAGGCCGTTGTAGAACACGAATGACGGCACGCCCAGCTCGCCGAGCTTCCCGAGCACGTGATGGCCCAGCTGGGCCATCAGCAGACCGGTCTCGAAATCGGGAATGTCGCCGACGCGCGAGAGGTCGGCACCGGCGGCGAAGATGAACTGCTTGCCGGTGATCGCGACGCCGTCGATTTCGCCCGCGGCGGCGCGCGCGGTCAGCTCGTCGAGGCGCTCGCCCAGCTCGACGAGGGTCTGCGGCCCGAGGGTGTTCGGGCGCGTGTAGTCGCGATCGTTGTCGAGCGTGATGAGGGCGAGCGTCTTGCCGCTCGCGAGCGGGACGTCGCGCACGTACGAGTGCGTGACGACCTCGTCGGGGTCGAGTCCCAGCAGCTTCGAGAAGTCGGGCGTCTCGGTTGTCATCGTCGTCTTGGCCATCCGTCTTACTTCTTTCCGGTGTAGTGCGGGTTCTCCCAGATGACGCTGCCGCCCTGACCCAGACCGACGCACATCGCGGTGAGGCCGAAGCGCACGTCGGGGCGCTCCTCGAACTGGCGGGCGAGCTGGATCATCAGGCGAACGCCCGACGAGGCGAGCGGATGTCCGATCGCGATGGCGCCGCCCCAGGGGTTGACGCGCGGGTCCTCGTCGTCGATGCCGAAGTGGTCGAGGAAGGAGAGCACCTGGACCGCGAAGGCCTCGTTGAGCTCGAACAGCCCGATGTCGTCGATCGTCAGCCCGGCCTTGCGGAGCGCCTTCTCGGTGCTCGGGATCGGTCCGATGCCCATCACCTCGGGTTCGACGCCCGCGAAGCCGAAGCTCACGAGCTTCATCTTGACCGGCAGGTTGAACTCCGCCGCCGCGTCCGCGCTGGCGATCAGCGACACTGTGGCGCCGTCGGTGAGCGGGGAGGCGTTGCCCGCCGTCACGCGACCGTGCGGCCGGAACGGCGTCTTGAGGCCGGCGAGGCCCTCCATCGTCGTCTCGGGTCGCAGGCCCTCGTCCTTGGTCGCGAGCCCCCAGCCCTCGGCGGTCTTGATGGCGACCGGAATGAGGTCGGGCTGGATCTTGCCCGCGTCGTAGGCGGCGGCGACCTTCTTCTGGCTGGCCATGCCGAACCGGTCTGAGCGCTCCTTGGTGAGCGAGGGGAAGCGGTCGTGCAGGCGCTCGGCAGTGATGCCCATGTTGAGGGCGTCCGGCGAGACGAGCTTCTCGGAGAGGAAGCGCGGGTTCGGGTCGGCGTCGAGACCCATCGGGTGACGCCCCATGTGCTCCACGCCGCCGGCGATGGCGAGGTCGTAGGCGCCGAATGCGATCGCGCCCGCCACCGTGGTGACGGTCGTCATGGCGCCGGCGCACATCCGATCCAGCGCGTAGCCGGGAACCGTGATCGGCAGACCGGCGAGGATCGCGGCGGTGCGACCGAGGGTGAGTCCCTGGTCGCCCTGCTGAGTGGTCGCGGCGATGGCGACGTCGTCGATGCGCTCCTGGGGGACGTTCGGGTTGCGCTCCAGGAGACCGATCATCGCCTTGACGATCAGGTCGTCAGCGCGCGTTCCCCAGTACTGACCCTTTTCGCCGGCTCGTCCGAAGGGAGTGCGAACTCCATCTACAAAGACGACTTCTTTTCCGTGGGCCACGATGCCTCCTGAGCGTTCTCGAGCGACCGCGGGCTTTCCGCGGTGGCGCAGACGGGAATAATCCGAATCTTACGAAGGCCAGACGACTCCGTCGCGTCCTTTGATTCTTCCTACGAATCGGTCTCGGCGCTGGCGGAGGCCTCTTGGGGCGGATCGACAAAGATGTCGGCGATGAGTTGTGCGGTTGCCGCACGCTGCCAGGGGCGCGCGCCGAGTTCCTCGAGGGCACGATCGATGGATTCCGCGCTCAGCGGCTCCGGCGGCGACCATGCCACCCGCCGCACGAAATCGGGGGTCAGCAGATTCTCGAGAGGCAGCGACATCGACTGAGCCAGCTCGTCGAGGGCGGGGCGCACCGCCTTGAGGCGCGCGTTGGCTTCGGGATTCCGGTCAGCCCAGATGCGCGGCGGCGGAAGCTGATCCGACGGCGGCCGCAGTGCCGGAAGGTCCTCGGTCACCCGCCCGGCTTCGATCGCCGCGAACCAGCGGTCGAGCTGACTTCGGCTCGCCCGACCGGTGAACTCCTTGATGCCGGCCAGTTCCTTCTTCGTCGTCGGCGCCCGGCGCGCCGCCGCCACCAGCGAGGCATCGGGAACGAGGCGTCCCGGTGCGGTGTCGATCTCCTGTGCGTAGCTGTCGCGGGCGATCCAAAGCTCCCGCGCGATCGCAAGAAGTCGGGCGTTGCGCAGCGACTGCACACCCGAGAGGCGACGCCACGGCTCCGCGCGCTCGACGACCGGACGATCGAGCACGGCCTGGAACTCCTGGCGGGCGATCTCGTTCTTGTCGTCGGCATCGAGGATCGCGGCGATCTCGTCGCGCAGGCGTGGGAGAAGCTCGACATCGAGGGCCGCGTAGACGAGCCAGCTCTGCGGGAGCGGGCGCGTCGACCAGTCGGCCGCGGAGTGCTCCTTGGCGAGGTGGATGCCCAGAAGCTGCTCGACGACGGCACCGAGTCCGACGCGCGGCAGTCCCGCAAGGCGGGCACCCAGCTCGGTGTCGAAGATCCGGACGGGCTCGAGGCCCACCTCACGAAGGCAGGGGAGGTCCTGGCTGGCGGCGTGGAGGATCCACTCCTCGTCGGCCATGACGGCTGCGAGCTCCGAGAAGTCGCCGACCGCCGGAGGGTCGAACAGGAACGTGCCGGCACCGGTGCGGAACACCTGGATCAGATACGCGCGCTGCGAGTAGCGGTAGCCGGACGCGCGCTCGGCATCGACGCCGAAGGGCCCGGAGCCGGCCGCCAGCGCCTCGACCGCCGCGAGGTAGTCCTCGCGCGTGTCGATCACGACGTGGGACTCGGTCGGAGCGGGCGTCAGGGGTGCAGGGGGGAGTTGTTCAGTCACGAGCCATCCGGTGTCGAGGGAGGAGTCCGACGACGTCCGCCGACGGGGGGAGGCCCGCCAGAAGACACAGCAGGTCGCCCCACGCCTCGAGGTGCGCGCCGAAATCGTCGCCACGCGGTGTCCACGAGGCGCGGATCTCGATCTGCGCACCGTCACCGTGCCCGGCGAGTTCGCCGAACCCAGTCGACAGGATCTTCGTCGCGGTGCCGGACTCGGCGAGATGTTCAGCCTGACGTGCCGCCAACGCGTCGACGAGCCACGACCATGCTACGTCGGCGACAAACGGATCGAGACCGATGTCGGTCTCCAGCGGCGCCTGCGCGAAGCAGACGATGCGAAACGGTCCGCCCCAGGACTCGGGCTCCTCGGGGTCGTGGAGCAGGATGAATCGCCCGGTGCCGAGCACCGAATCCACTCCGTGGGAGGAGGGACGCACATCGGCCGCGAAAGCGATAGCCGACGGGGCGAGGCCGGACGGCGCCGGGATCTCGGTCAGGACGAGTTCAGACCGCACCGTGGCGCTCCGCACGGTCTCCACCGCGGCCTGGAATACCGGGGGTTCCGTGAGGTCAGACACTGGAGCAGCCACCCCCGCAGACTAGGGTTTAACTCGACGTGGTGTCACATGCCACGCCGACTCTCGAAGCCCCTGGGGGTACGGATGCGATCGAATTCACGTGGTTTGACGGCGGGTCGCGCTGCGGCCGTTCTCGGGGTGGGCGCACTCGCCGCCGTGGGGGCGCTCGCGGTGACCGCGGGCGCGCTGAGCGTCTACGCGGCGCGCGCTGTGATCACTCCGCCGTCGCGACGGCCCGACGACATCCCCATCCTCGACGTCGATCTGGACGACGGCATCATCGTGCTCGGCTCGACTCTCGACTCCCGGCTTCCGGGGGAGTACAGCTTCTGGTTCGCGGGCGACACCGGCCACGCGCAGCTCGGCGACCTCGTCGATGTCGATGCCCGCACGGTCACGCGTCGCCTTCTGAAGGTCGACTTCGGCGACCTCGAACGGGCTCGAGCGGGGCGGTTGAGCGGCTGGGTCTATCTCGACCCTGAGGAGCTCGGGGTGCGCTCCCGCGACGTTCAGATCGCGACGCCGCTCGGCGATGCGCCCGCCTGGCACGTTCCCGCGGCGTGGGACGAGGGCGATCGGCCCGCCGAGAACCGGCGCTGGGTGATCCAAGTGCACGGCCGCGCGGTGCGGCGGGCCGAGACCCTGCGCGCCGTCCCCGTGTTCGCCGAGCACGGCTACGATTCGCTGCTGATCTCGTACCGCAACGACGGGGACGCTCCGCGCAGCCCCGACCACCGTTACGCGCTCGGGGATCGAGAGTGGCGTGACGTCGAGGCGGCGCTGCGCTACGCGGTTGCGCACGGCGCGCGCGAGATCGTGCTGATGGGCTGGTCGATGGGAGGCGCCACGGTGCTGCAGACGCTCACCCGTTCGGCCTACCGGAAGTACCTGCAGGGGATCGTGCTCGACTCGCCCGTGGTGGACTGGCTGGTGACACTCGACTTCCAGGCCGCATCCCGCCGGCTGCCGCGGATCGTGCGGTTCGGGGTGTTCACCCTCTTCCGTGAGCGATGGGGACGCTTCTTCACCGGGCTCGCCGAGCCGCTCGACTTCGAGCGACTGGATTTCGTGGCGCGCGCTCGTGAGATCAGCGTTCCCGTGCTGCTGCTGCACAGCGACGATGACGGATTCGTTCCCTCGGATGCCTCGCGGGCGCTGGCCACGATCCGACCCGACATCGTGCAGCTCGAGGTGTTCGAGGTCGCGCGCCACACGAAGCTTTGGAACTACGACCGTGCGCGCTGGGAACGCGTCGTCGGCGCCTGGCTCGGCGCGCTCAGCCCGACGACTTCTCCCGAAGCTGACGCTTGATGCGTGCGAGCATGGCCGTCATGCCGCGCAGACGGAGCGGGCTCACCGCGTCGGTGAGGCCGAGCGTCAGCGGATAGTCGTCGGCAACGGCGAGCACCTCGTCGACGCGGAGGCCGTCGAGCCCCTGCGCGAGGATCGAGGCGAAGCCGCGGGTCGTGGGAGCCTCGCGCGGAGCGGTGGCGTGCAGGTGCACCCGCGCCTCGTCGTCGACTTCGGTGAAGATGAAGACGGGGGACTGGCACTCCTCGACCCGCTCGAGCAGGTCATGGTGGTCGACGTAGCGCTCGGGAAGCGGGGGCAGCTCCTGAGAGAACTCGAGCAGCAGCTGGAGTCGCTCGCGCTGCTCGATGGCGAGGAACTCCTCGCGGATCTCGTCGAGGGCCCCGCTCACGATGCCGGGACCAGTCCCGGCTCGCGGCCCTTCACGATCGGGACGCGCACAGCGCTGCCCCACTCGGTCCAGGAGCCGTCGTAGTTGCGCACGTTCTCGAAGCCCAGCAGGTACGTGAGCACGAACCAGGTGTGCGCCGAGCGCTCACCGATGCGGCAGTAGGCGATCACGGTGTCGCTCGTGCCGAGTCCCGCCTCGTCGCGGTAGATCGCATCGAGCTCGGTCCGGGTCTTGAAGGTGCCGTCGTCGGCAACGGCCCGCGCCCACGGCACACTCGCCGCACCCGGGATGTGTCCGCCGCGCAGCGCGCCCTCCTCGGGGTAGTTCGGCATGTGCGTGCGCTCACCCGAGTACTCCTCCGGCGAGCGGACGTCGATGAGCGGGCGCCCCAGGTGGGCGAGAACCTCGTCCTTGAAGGCCCGCACGGTGCTGTCGTCGCGCTCGATCACCGGGTACTCGGTGGCCCGGCGCGCGGTGCGCTCGGTGGTGTAGGCCCGATCTTCGGCCTCCCACTTCGCGCGGCCGCCGTCCAGCAGCCGGACGTCGGCGTGCCCGAACAGGGTGAACACCCACATCGCGTAGGCGGCCCACCAGTTGTTCTTGTCGCCGTAGATGACGACCGTGTCGTCGCGGGAGATGCCCTTCTCGCTCAACAGCTTCGCGAACGTTGCCCCGTCGATGTAGTCGCGGGTGATCGGGTCGTTCAGCTCGGTGTGCCAGTCGACCTTGACGGCGCCCGCGATGTGGCCGGTCTCGTAGAGCAGCACGTCCTCGTCGGACTCGACGACGACCAGGCCCGGTTCGCCGAGGTGCTCAGCGAGCCACCCCGTCGAGACGAGGCGTTCCGGGTGGGCGAAATCGGCGAAAGCGGGGGCGGGATCGGGCTGGATCGTCATGGGGTCTCCTGGTGCGGGGGCGGCGCTAGGCTGGGAGCGAACCGCATCATCAACTCTATGCAGTCGCTCGGAGACGTGCCGAGGGCAGGTAAGAGTTCGACACCTTCCTTCGTGAGTGAGGCCCTCTCGATGCCGCCGAGCATTTCGTCGTTGACCGACCGCACGCCGCAGATGAGCGGCGAGGAGCTCGCTGCATCCCTGGTTCCTCCGCGACAGTTCGAGCAGGTGACGCTCGACAACTACCGGCCCGACCCGGACTTCCCCTCGCAGGCCGAGGCGCTCGAGGCGGCGCGAGCATTCGTCGCGCCTCGGCAGAGCGCCGGCCTCTTCTCGCGCAAGAAGGCGCCCGCCGCCAAACCGGGTCTCTATCTGGACGGCGGATTCGGTGTCGGCAAGACGCACCTGCTCGCCGCGCTCTGGAAGCTCGCGCCCGGGCGCAAATACTTCGGCACCTTCATCGAGTACACGGCGCTGGTCGGCGCGCTCGGCTTCGCGGGCGCATCCGCCCTGCTGAAGGGCGCGAGCCTGATCGCCATCGACGAGTTCGAGCTCGACGACCCGGGCGACACGATGGTGATGACACGCCTGCTCGGGGAGCTCGCCGAGGGCGGCACGCGAATCGCGGCGACCTCGAACACGCCTCCGAACGCCCTGGGCGAGGGGCGCTTCGCCGCCGCCGACTTCCTGCGGGAGATCCACGCGCTCTCCGCGCGCTTCGACATCGTCCGCATCGACGGCCTCGACTACCGCCGCCGCGACATCGAGGGGCACGCGCGCACCTTCGACGGCGCCGAGTACGCGGAGGAGCTGGCCCGGGCCGAGGGCCCGGCCACCGACGACGAGTTCGATGCGGTGCTGCGGCACCTGTCGCGGGTGCACCCCTCGCGCTACGTGCGCCTGGTGGAGGGGCTCGACGTGATCGGGCTGCGCGACGTCCGCACGCTGCACGACCAGTCGGACGCGCTGCGCTTCGTCGCGCTCGTGGACCGCATCTACGACGCGCAGGTGCCCGTCGTCTCGACCGGAGTGCCGCTGGATCAGGTCTTCGGCGAGGAGATGCTCGGCGGCGGCTACCGCAAGAAGTACCTGCGCGCCGTCTCGCGGCTGATCGCCCTCACCACCGGCACCGACTGAGGCGCCGGGCGCCCCGCGCTAGGCGACGGGGTTCTCCTTCGCCTCTTCCGGCTCGAGGGTGTGGCTGGCGCGGTGCTGTCGCACGCGCACCACGGTGATGATCACGCCGATGATGATCGAGAACAGCGACCCGCCGAGCACGGCGAGCGTGCCCTCGGCGGCGACCTCAGGCACCGCCTCGAAGGCGAGCTCGTTCATCAGCAGTGAGACGGTGAAGCCGATGCCGCCGAGCGAGGCGACGACGAGCACGTCGCCGATCGACAGCGCCGCGGCGCGCTCCCGCTTCGGCGCGAGCTGTCGGGCGATCATCGCCCCGGCGGTGATGCCGATCAGCTTGCCGACGGGGAGCGCCACGAGAATGCCCCAGAACACCGGGTTGAGCTCGTCGACACCGACGTCGGGGATCAGCACGATCGAGGCGACGAGGGCGAACAGCGGCAGGACGAGCGCGTTCGTCCACGGCTCCAGCCCGCGACGCGTCGGCTCGGCGCTTCCCGGAGTCATCACGAGTCCGAGCGCGACACCGGCGACCGTCGGGTGGATGCCCGAGTGGTACACCAGCACCCAGGTGACGATCCCGATCACGATCATCGCCGTGATGACCAGCGGAGCCCGCTTGCTGCGAACCCGGAAGCTCAGCCAGCCGAACAGGAGCACCAGCGGCACGGCGCCGATAAGGGCGAGCGGCTGGAGATCGGTGGTGAAGAAGAACGCGATGATCAGAATCGCGATGAGGTCGTCGATGACGGCGAGCGCCAGGAGCATCGCGCGCACCCGGGACGGCAGTCCGCGACCGACGAGCGCCAGCACGCCGAGCGCGAAGGCGATGTCGGTGGCGGTGGGGATCGGCCAGCCGACGGCGTAGACCGGGTCGGTGACGATCAGCAGGAAGATCAGCGACGGAACAAGAACGCCGCCGACGGCGGCGACCATCGGGATGAGTGCCTTCCGACGGGAGTCGAGCTCGCCGTGGGTGAGCTCGTGCCGCAGCTCGATCGCGGCGACGAAGAAGAAGATCGCCAGCAGACCGTCCTTCACCCAGTGGCTGACCGACAGGTCGAGACCGAGGAACGGGATCGCGAGGTGGAAGTCGCGGACCGCGACCGCGGCGTCCCCGAACGCCGAGTTCGCGACCACCAGCCCCACGAAAGCGGCAATGACGAGCAGGAAGGCGGCAACGCGTTCAGAACGCAACAACGACACGAGAGACCCCAAAGGCTAGGCAAGGGCGGGAGGAATCCGCCGCCGTCCAGTCTAGAAGTTCTCCTACCTGCGAACTCGAAGCGAATCGGGGGACGCCCGAAACGCGATGTTTACATCGGCCCGTCTCGCGTAACCTGCCCGAAACATCGGGACAGCCCTGGTGAAACCTCATGCCGACAAACTGTGGGCGTACCCGAGGAGTGCCCCGACTCCGAGAGCGACTGAATCCGACGGTGCATCCATTTGCAAATTGAGAGGTAACGACAAATATGGATAGCGGTAACACAGCCTGGCTCATTGCAGCCACAGCACTCGTTCTTTTCATGACCCCGGGCGTCGCGTTCTTCTACGGTGGACTCGTCAAGGCCAAGAGCGTCGTCAGCATGATGATGATGAGCTTCGGCGCGATGGGACTCATCGCCGTTCTGTGGATCCTCTACGGGGCCAACATGTCGGCGATCGACACCGAAGCGGGCGACCTTCCCTTCCTCGCCGGCAACCCCTTCTCGGACTTCGCCCTGGGCGGCGCTGACAGCGACACGCTGCTTGGTGCAACCTTCGGTGCGACCTTCGCGATCATCACCGTCGCTCTCATCTCGGGCGCCATCGCGGACCGCGCGAAGTTCGGTTCGTGGATGATCTTCGCGGGTATCTGGGGCACGCTCGTCTACTTCCCGGTTGCGGCCTGGGTGTGGGGCGGCGGCTGGATCCTCACCCTCGGTGAGGACCTGGGCCTCGACGTCGGCGTCATCGACTACGCCGGTGGTACCGCGGTGCACATCAACGCGGGTGCGGCGGCCCTGGCCCTCGCTCTCGTGCTCGGCAAGCGCGTCAACTTCCAGAAGGGCGCTCACAAGCCGCACAACGTGCCGCTGACGCTCCTCGGCGCCTCGATCCTGTGGTTCGGCTGGTTCGGCTTCAACGCTGGTGCTGAGGGCCTGGGTGCGCTCGGCACGGAAGACACCGTTGTCGGTCTGATCGTCGTGAACACGCTCGGCGCCACGGCTGCGGCCATCCTCGGATGGGCCGTCGTCGAGAAGATCAAGGACGGCAAGGCGACTTCGGTCGGCGCCGGCTCGGGTGCGGTTGCTGGTCTCGTTGCCATCACCCCCGCGTGCGCCAACCTCGACCCGATCTGGGCCCTCGTGCTCGGTGTCGTCGCGGGTGCCGTCTGCGCCCTGGCGGTTGAGCTCAAGTGGAAGCTCGGCTTCGACGACTCGCTCGACGTGGTCGGCATCCACCTCGTGGGTGGCCTCATCGGAACGCTCTACCTGGGCTTCTTCGCCCAGGGCACCGGCCTCTTCGTCGGTGGTGACGCGAGCCAGCTCCTGGTTCAGTTCATCGCTGCTGTGGGTGTCCTGGTGTTCTCCTTCGTCGTCGCCTACATCGTGGGCTTCGCGATCGAGAAGACCATCGGCTTCCGCATCAAGAACGAGGACGAGATCGCTGGCGTCGACACCGTGGTTCACGGTGAAGAGGGCTACGCCATCGCCGAGTAATTCCGGCTCCTTGCTGTGGGGCGTCATTCCTTCGGGGATGGCGCCCCACACGCGTCTTGCGGCAAGGATGCTCACGGCGGGCGTCGCGCATCCGCAAGACTGCAGGAGACCGTTTCGGACTGCGACCGAGGAATCGACACGACATGAATGGGATCACCGTGCTGGGCGGGCTCGGCGCCCTGAGCGCGTCGATCGCGATCGTGCTGCTGGCGGGTCGCGATCCGGGCGTGCGCGCGTTCCGCGGAGCGCTGCTGTCCGGGCTCGGCGCCGGGGTTATCACGGTGTCTCTCGGGCTCGCCTTCGAGCTGTCTGACCTGACGTATCTGCTCGGCGTCGTGATGTTCGCGGTGCCCGTCGCGCTGCTCGTCGAACTGGCGGCGATCGCCGCGGGAGCCGACCGTCTGTCGCGCTGGGTGCTGGTCGCGACCTGGGGTCTCGTGGTTTTCCCGGTCAGCGTGCTCGTGCCGCTCGGGGTCGCCGCGGCGTGCCCGGGCCCCGAATGCGCATTCGAGGACTTCGGCGGCGGATTGCCGCTGTTCGTGTCGGCCGCGGCGTTTCTCGTGCTCACCTGGGTGTCGCCGGTGGTTCCCGGAGCGCTGCGCGGGCAGAGTCCTGCACGCCTCGCCCTCGTGCTCGTTCTCACCGGGGTCGGGTTCCTGGCCTGGCTGGTGCACTTGGAGGGCGCGTGGGACGCATACGTCTGGCGGATCGTGGCGGCGGGAACGCTCGCCCCCCTGGCCTCCATCGCCGGATGGCTGGTCGTCGACCGCCTGCGCGGCAGCGGGATGCCAGCCGTGCGCATCCTCGCTGGCGGTGTCGCTGCGGGCATGGTGGCGATCGCCCCGGGTGCCGTGAGCGTGCACTTCCCGTGGACGATCATCGTCGGACTGCTGGCCGGAGTGACGGCGGCGGTCGTCCACTCCTCGCGCGCGCTCGCGGAGGCGGGGGAGGTCGCGCGCTGGGCGCTGGCGATGCTCGGTGCGTCCGCGATCGGGTTCCTCGCTCCGCCGATCTCGGGTGACGCCGTGGGGATCGTCTTCTCGGCGCGGATCGCGGCGCTGTCGATGCCGATCCTCCTGTTCCTGGGGGTGTCGGTGTTCGCGATCATCGCGTCGACTCCGGCGTGGCTGCTGCTGCGACGCCACGCGATGTCACTCACGGGCAGCCGGTGACCGAGCCCGAGCCGCTGTCGAGTTCGGCGCCGCCGCTCACGGGTGCGGTGCTCGCCTCGCAGCGGTGGAGCGAACTGTGCTTCCTGCACTGGCGTGTGCCGTCCGAGCGCGTCGCGCCCCTGCTTCCGCCTGGACTTCGACCGGATGTCTGCGACGGCAGCTCCTGGGTCGGGCTGATCCCGTTCCACCTGGATCGCGCCACACTGTGGGGGAGCCCGCCCGTGCCCTACGTCGGCGCGTTCGTCGGGATCAACGTGCGACTGTACGCCGTCGACGCCGAGGGGCGCCGCGGCGTCGTCTTCCGTTCGCTGGAGGCGTCCCGGCTGCTGGCGGTGCTCGCCGCGCGGGTGAGCTTCTCGCTGCCGTACTTCTGGTCGCGCACGCGGCTTCGTGTCGAGGGTGCCGAGCGCGCCGCGGAGTCGCGTCGTCACGGCTCCGCGGTGCTGCACCGCTCGCGCATCCGCGTCGGCGACGCGATCGAACCGGGGGAGCGGGAGCTGTTCCTCACGGCACGCTGGGGCATGTTCGTGCGCCGTTTCGGGCGCACCCTGTTCGTGCCCAACGAGCACGAGCCGTGGGTGCTGCACTCCGCCGAGTTGCTCGAGCTCGACGACGAACTTCTCGCCGCGGCCGGATTCGCGGGCCTGGCCGAGACGGCACCCGATTCGGTGCTGTGGTCACCCGGCGTGACGACGCGATTCGGGAGTCCCCTCCGCCTCGCGTGAAAACCGGCACGCGCTCTGCTCGCGCTGATCGCTCACGCTCGACCCAGGTACTGCATTTCCAGGTTGGCCAGCCCAGCGAGGGGCGTGAGGTCGGAGGGCGTCGTTGATCTTGCCAGCCTGAGTGACCGCAGGCTCGTGATTGCTGCAAGCGGGCCGAGATCGGTGACAAGGGTGTTGTACAGGCTGAGCGCTGCCAACTGCGTGCACCCCGCCAGAGGTGTGAGGTCTCTCACGTTGGTGTAGTCCAAGTTGAGGTCGACCAGATTCGTCATCGCGGCGAGCGGGGTGAGGTCGGAGACGCTGGTGTTGGTCAAGTCGAGTTTCTTCATGCTCGACAGCCCGGACAGCACCGTGACGTCGGAGACGTTGGTCCGCCAGACGGAGAGGGTGCGCAGCGCCGTCATCCCCGAGAGCGGAGCGAGGTCGGAGACGCGGTTCTCGGAGAGGTACAGCACCCTCATGTTCGTCAGCCCCGTCAGAGGGGTGAGGTCGGTGACCAGGGTGTCCACGAGAAGTAGCGTCCTCAGGCGGGTCAGTCCCGCAAGCGGGGCCAGGTCTGAGACGCGGGTATCACTCAGGTCGAGGGTGACGAGCCCGGTCATCGCGGCCAGCGGTGAGAGGTCGCGAACGCCCGTGCTCTGCAGGTCGAGTCGCGTGACCGACCGAGCGTCGTCGGGGCTCACTGGGGTGGAATCGTTTCGCCCCAGCGCTCGGTTGATCGCGACCTGCAACTCCGGGTCGTGGGCGTGCGCACCGTGCGGGCTCTCCATGGTCACCCATGAAAGCAGACGCGCCCCGGCGCGACGGCAGCCGCCCCGTGTGATGAGCGATGACGCGTCAACACCGGCGGACATGCGAAAACCCCCGGGATCTCGGGGGTTTCGCGGTGCTGTGTGAGTGGGCGATACCGGACTCGAACCGATGACCTCTTCCGTGTGAAGGAAGCGCGCTACCAACTGCGCCAATCGCCCAGAGCCACGAGTTTAGCGCACGGCGGAGCCTGGTTTGACCCGCCGCACAGGCGAGACACGCGGATGTTGACGCCGGTTTGGAACCTCGACCCAGAATCGACTACAGTCATGTGAGCACGAGGAATCGTGCATGCGGATGTGGCGCAGTGGTAGCGCATCACCTTGCCAAGGTGAGGGTCGCGAGTTCGAATCTCGTCATCCGCTCGAGTGAAGTCTCACGGTTCGCCGGGTCCCCGAGGTCTGGGGAGCCGCACACCTGGTGGCGTGGCCGAGAGGCGAGGCAGCGGCCTGCAAAGCCGTCCACACGGGTTCGAATCCCGTCGCCACCTCACTCAACCGCCAACATCCTCCGGGATGACAGCGGGCGATTGGCGCAGCGGTAGCGCGCTTCCCTGACACGGAAGAGGTCACTGGTTCGATCCCAGTATCGCCCACCAAGAAAACCCCTGGTTCGCCGGGGGTTTCTTCATGTCCGGCGGTCGCTCCGGGAGGCGGTCACGGGCGCGACCGTCGTCGCTGCGCGACTCCGATTGCGACTCCGAGCACTGCACCCCGTAGCGGGAGCCCGCGGATGAGGCTCCAGGCCAAGCCCTCCATGCTCGCGCCTCAGAGCGGTACCCGCCTCGAGCACGGGGACCACGAGCGAGAACACGGAGACCACGAGCGAGAACACGAGGGCCCCGAACCCGAGACCGAGGACGGCGACCGCGCGCCTGCAGCTGCCGAGCGGGAGTGCATTTCGCCACCCGCGCTTGGGGTACTTGCCGTTTCGCCGTGGGGGGCGCAACATTGGTTCTATGGCACGGGGAGCGGTGCCGGGGGATGTGGCGCCTGACTACGTGCGGGTGCTGTGCGATACCGGCCTATTGACGGATGATCAGGCGGCACAGGCGGCCGCGGCTTCAGCGCGCACGGGGACCGACCTCGACGAAGTGCTCGTCAGCCTCGGCTTCGTCTCCGACGCCGTGTTGCGCAGCGTGCTCGCCCGGCAGTGGGATCTTCCGGTGATCGATGTCCGCACTTCGGCGCGCGACGAGGAATTCATCCGGCAGTGGTCGGGACAGCAGATGCTCGCTGAGCACTGGATGCCGCTGCGGAGCAACCCGGACGGAAGTGTCGTGGTGGCGACCTCTCGGCCGGTGGACGCGGCGCGTCGTGCCGCGGTCTCCGCCGTCGTGGGAGCTCCCGTCGAGTTCGGTGTGGCGACGCAGTGGGATCTGCGGCAATTCGCGCTTGAGGTGTTTCGGCGCGAGATCGCTGACGAGGCTGCGAATGATCTGTTCCGCAAGAACCCCGTGCTCTCTGCACGTGTCGTGTTCTCCCGTGGACAGAAGATCGGGCTCGCGCTGCTGGCGCTCATCTGCCTGGTGGCGCTCGTGCTCTGGCCGGTCGGACTCGTGATCACCGCGATCACCATCGTCAGTGCGGTCTTCCTGGCTGGGACGGTGTTCAAGTTCCGGGTCGCCATGCGCGGAGCGCGCTACGACGTGGTCGAACGCGTGACCCGCAGCGAGGTGGAGGCGCTGACCGACGAGGAGCTTCCGCGGTACACGGTGCTGGTCCCGGTGTTCCGCGAGGCGAACATCGTTGGTCAACTCGTCGAGAACCTCGGGGCGATCGATTACCCGGCCGAGAAGCTGGAGGTGCTGATCCTCATCGAGGAGGAGGACACGCTGACACGCGATGCGCTGCAGTCGGCGTCGCCGCCGCCGAACTTCCGGGTCATCACCGTGCCGCGCGGCACTCCGCAGACCAAACCCCGAGCGTGCAACGTCGGGCTCTACTTCGCCACCGGGGAATACCTGGTGATCTACGACGCGGAAGACACCCCCGATCCTGACCAGCTCAAGAAGGCCATCGTCGGCTTCCGCCGCGGCGGCGAGAAGCTGGTCTGCATTCAGGCCTCATTGAACTACTTCAACGCCAACGAGAACGTGCTCACGCGCATGTTCACGCTCGAGTACAGCTACTGGTTCGACTACATGCTCGCCGGCCTCGATGCGCTCGACCTGCCCATCCCGCTCGGCGGCACATCGAACCACTTCCGCACTTCCGCCTTGCGCGAACTGGGCGGCTGGGACCCGTACAACGTGACCGAGGATGCCGATCTGGGCATTCGCGCGAGCGCGCTCGGCTACCGAGTCGGCGTTGTCAACTCGACGACGATGGAAGAGGCGAATACGTCCATCCCGAACTTCATCCGACAGCGCAGCCGCTGGATCAAGGGCTACCTGCAGACGACGCTCGTGCATGCGCGCCGCCCTCGTGAACTCATCGGCGAGATCGGATGGCGTCGTTTCGTCGCGTTCGCGCTGCTGATCGGCGGCACGCCGGCCACCTTCCTCGGTGTGATTCCGCTCTACATCGTGACGCTGTTCACGATCGTGTTCCCGATGCCGGAACTCGGCCAGTTCTTCCCGGTCTGGCTGCTGTGGCTCGCACTCGTGAACTTCGTGATCGGCAACTCGACGATGATCTACCTGTCGATGATGGGCCCGTTCAAGCGCGGCAAGTTCGATCTGCTGATCTGGGCGCTCGTCAATCCGGTCTACTGGGTTCTTCACTCCATCGCCGCCTACAAGGGCCTCTGGCAGCTGCTGACCCGGCCGCACTACTGGGAGAAGACGGAACACGGCCTCACGGTGCACACCTCCGCGCCGACGGCGCGCCAACCCGAGTTGGCGGTGGTGTCGGGATGACGGTCATCGAAGCTGTCGGAACTCAGCACCGAGAGCAACGCGTCGCACGACGACGCCTGGACCCGTTTCCCGGCGATCGGCTCGTCCGCTGGGGAACTCGGCTCGCGCTCGCCATTCCGACGCTCTGGGTCGGCTGGCGCGCGGAGATGGGAACGACGGCCGAGCTCAATACTCCGAATCAGCAGCTGCTCGACAACGTCGCGGCGATCGACTGGACGCGTGCCGACATCGCGTGGGTGGGCGACATCTTCCCGCCCGTCTCGACCTTGCTGGCCGCGGCGATCCCGGGCGGGCGCACGGGCTTGGCCATCGCGGGCGCGCTCATGGCGGGGATCTTCCTGCAGAAGGTGCTCGAGATCATGGTGCAGCGCCGCGTCCCGGTCTCCACGACCGTGATTCTCCTGGTCGCGCTGTCGGTCAATCCGCTGTTCGCCTACACCGCAACTCAGAACTTCGCGGCATTCCTCGGGCTCGCGTTCTTCGGCCTGGGCATTTCGGATGTGCTGCGGTTCGTGGTGTGGGGCAACACGCAGGCCGGCTTCCGGGCAGGAATGCTTCTGATGCTCGCCACCTTGTCCGATCTCAGCGGCCTGCTCTACGTGCTCACGGCCGCGCTGGCGGCGCCGTTCCTCCGGCTCGGGCGGACGTACACCTCCGGCGCTCGACGGGCCAACGTCACGGTGGTCGTGTTCCCCACTCTCGCTGCGATCAGTTCGTTGACGTTCCTGAACTGGGTGTTCACCGGGGACCCGTTCGGTGCCGTCGGCGCGCGACTGCTCGACGGCACCGCTGAGCGGTGGGTCGCGCTGATGGGCTTGTATGCGACGATCAACGGACTCCTGCTCGTGGCACCTGTGCTCAGCGCTTGGCTTGTTGCGCTGATCGTGCGGCGGCCGGGGTCGATCATCGTCTCGACCCTGGTCTTCATCGCGATCAATCTCGCCTACCTGGGCGGTCTGCTCCCGTCTGGTTCGGCGGGTAACACCTTCATCGTGATGACCCTGCTCGCGATCGCGCTGATCCCCACGGCGAAGTCGGTTCCGACGATCATCATGATCGACGTCGTCGCGGTCATCCAGATCCTGATCGCATGGGCGGCGGCGTACAACCGCACGTCGGTCATCGACTGGATGAACTCGCTCGGAAATCCGCTTTTCGGGGTCTTCGGCGGCTGACGCAAGCTCAGCATCGGGGCGCGCCGGGGCAGAACTTGTTGTTCACCCCTGACGTGCAAAATGATGAGCCCATGGCATATGGCGCGCACCCGGATGCCGACGCCACCGCCCTTGAACGGCTGCTGTTGACGTCGGGAATTCTGGGCGACCAGCAGATCAGCGTCGCCCGTGCGGCCCAGGCGCGCACGGGGGCGCCGTTCGACGAGGTACTGGTCAGCCTCGGCCTCGTCTCGGAGCGGATCCTGCGGAGCCTTCTCGCCCGCGAGTGGGGTCTCCCTGTTCTGGATCTGGCCACCACGGATCGCGACGAGTCGTTCATTCGACAGTGGTCCGGGCAGAAGCTTCTCGCTCAGCACTGGATGCCCGTGCGGCGCAACCCCGACGGCTCTGTCGTGGTCGCCACCTCCCGCCCCGTCACGCCGGCACGACGGGCGCTGATCGCGGCCGAGGTGGAAGCCGCGGTCGAGTTCGGCGCGGTGAGTCAATGGGACCTTCGCCAGTTCGCGCTCAGCGTCTTCCGCCACGAGATCGCCGACGAGGCCGCGAACGCCCTCTCCCGGCGCTCCCCGCTGCTGTCGGCGAAGACCGTGCTCTCGCGAGGGCAGGTCGCGGGTTTCGTGCTGCTCGGGCTGGTGGCGGCGGGCGCGGTTGCCCTCTGGCCCGTGCGCACGGCCGAGGTGCTGATTGTCGCCATGAGCCTGGCCTTTCTTGCGGGCACCGTGTTCCGGTATGTGGTCGCCGTGCGCGGAGCGCGCTTCGACATGGTGGAGCGCATCTCCGACGCCGAGGTGGGCGAGCTTCGCGATCGCGATCTGCCGCGCTACACCGTGCTGGTGCCGCTGTATCAGGACGCGCACGTCGTGAGCCGTCTGGTGCCCAACCTCGCGCGTCTCGACTATCCGCCGGAGAAGCTCGAGGTGCTGTTCCTGGTGGAGCAGGAGGACCGTGCGACGCAGGAGGCGATCGACGCCGCCCGCCCGCCCGCGAACTTCCGTGTGATCTCGATTCCGCCGGGGGAGCCGCAGACGAAGCCGCGAGCGCTGAACGTCGGCCTGTTCTTCGCCACCGGCGAGCACCTCGTCATCTTCGACGCCCAGGACGCGCCGGATCGCGACCAGCTCAAGAAGGCGGTCATCGCGTTTCGTCGCGGCGACGCTCGACTCGTGTGCGTCCAGGCCTCGCTCACCAACTTCAATGCGAGCGAGAACACGCTCACCCGGCTGTCGACCCTGGAGAGCACCTCGTGGTTCGACTACGTGCTCGCGGGGCTGGAGGCGCTCGATCTGCCGATGCCGCTCGGCGGCACCTCGAACCACTTCCGCACGGCGGCGCTGATCGAGCTCGGCGGCTGGGACCCGCACAACATGACGGAGGATGCGGATCTCGGGATCCGCGCCAAGGCGCTCGGCTACCAGGTGGGGCTGATCAACTCGGCGACTGACGACGAGGCCATCACCTCGGCAGGGGTGTTCATCAAGCAGCGAACCCGGTGGCTGAAGGGCTATCTGCAGACCGCGCTGCTGCACGCGCGGCAGCCGCGTCAGCTGATCGGGAAGATCGGGCTGCGTCGCTTCGCCTCGTTCGCGGTGCTCGTCGGAGGCACGCCGCTCGCGGCACTGACGGTGATCCCGCTGTGGATCGCCGCGCTCGCGATCTTGCTGACGCCGACCATCGAACTCGCGGAGCTGTTCCCGGTGGGGCTGCTCTGGGCCGCGTTCATCAGCTTCGTCATCGGCAACTCGGCGCTCGTGTATCTGGCGATGATGGGGACGTACAAGCGAGGCCAGTTCGACATCATCGCGACCGCCGTGCTCTACCCCTTCTACATGATCCTGATGTCGATCGCGGCGTATCGCGCCGTCGTCCAGCTGTTCAGCAAACCGCACCTCTGGGAGCGGACGGTGCGCGGTCGGAGCAAGATCGCTCCCGACCAGACTGCCGTGCGCACCTACGAGGTGGGAGGCCTGTGAGCACCAGCACCCACGTGACGGTCGCGCGTCCGGCCCGCCGCCGGCGTGCACCGCTCGGCCGGCTCGACCCGTTCCCCCGCGACCGATTGATGCGCTGGGGCATGCGGCTGTTCTTCGCCCTGCCGGGGCTCTTCATCACCTGGCGCGCATCGGCGGGCGCGGTCGAGAGCATCGCGACACCGAACCAGCAGCTGCTCGACCACATCTCCGCCATCGAGTGGAGCAGCACCGAGGTGCTGTGGCTGGGCGACATCTTCCCCCCGCTGTCGACGCTGCTCGTCGCCGTCATCCCCGGTGGCCGGCTCGGGCTCTCGATCGTGGGCTCGCTGTTCGCCGGGCTCATGGTGCAGAAGGCGCTGGAGATCCTGCTTCAGCGGCGCTTCCCGGTGTCGACGGCGGTGATCCTGACGATCGCGCTGGCCGCGAATCCGCTGTTCACGTACACCGTCACCGAGAACCTTCCCGCGCTGCTCGGCCTCGGCTTCTTCTCGTTCGGCATCGCCGAGATTGTGCGCTTCGTGGCGTGGCGCAACACGCAGTCGGGATTCCGGGCCGGGCTGTTCCTGATGCTCGCCACACTGTCAGATCCGAGCGGCCTGCTGTATGTCCTGGTGGCAGCGGTGGTCGCTGCCTTCCTCCGACTCGGCCGGTCCGAGCAGCCGGGCGCGCGCGCGGCCAACCTGCTCGTGATCCTCTACCCGACGCTCGCCGCGGCGCTCGCCCTCCTGCTGCTGAACACGATGTTCATCGGCGACCCGCTGGGCGAACTGGCGACCCGCATGACGACCGGGTCGATGGAGCGGCTCGCGGCGCTCCCCGCGGTCTACAGCGACCTGAATGGCTGGCTGCTGTTCGCGCCGGTGGCGAGCGCGTGGCTCGTGGCGATCATCGTCTGGCGTCCCGCCTCGATCTTGGTCTCGACGATGGTGTTCGTCGCGATCAACGCCGCGTACGTGTGGGGCCTGCTTCCCGACGGATCTGCCGGAAACACCTTCATCGTCATGACGCTCATGGCCATCGCCTTCATCCCCAAGGCGCGCGGTGCGGTGACCAGACGACTGGTGGATCTGGTGGCGCTCGGGCAGATCGCAATCGCCTGGGCGGCGGCGTTCAACCGCGAGATCGTCGTCCACTGGTGGACCTCGCTCGGCACTCCGGTGCTCGACCTGATCTTCTGAGATGCGAGGGCGTCGCCGGCGTGAACGGCGCCGCACGCGAGCGGAACTAAGATCGACGGGTGAGCACTCAGTCCGGTTTTGACCTGTTTCCCGACCGATCCGTGGTGGCGCTGCGCGTCAACGGCGAACTGCGGGACAAGGCGTCGACGGTCACGCCGGACGAAGTCGTCGAAGCCGTGGAGATCGGCTCGCCCGACGGGCTGAGCATTCTGCGGCACTCCGCGGCGCACGTCCTCGCCCAGGCGGTGCAGCGCATCAACCCCGAAGCGAAGCTCGGCATCGGGCCGCCCGTGACGGATGGCTTCTACTACGACTTCGACGTCGCCTCGCCCTTCACCCCGGAGGACATGAAGGCGATCCAGAAGGAGATGTCCTCGATCATTCGGGAGGGCCAGCGCTTCGTGCGCCGGGTCGTCACCGAGGAGGAGGCGCGCGCCGAGCTCGCCGACGAGCCGTACAAGCTCGAGCTGATCGGGCTGAAGGGCTCGTCCGCGTCCGGCAACGACGGCGAGTCGGTCGAGGTCGGGGGAGCGGAGCTCACCATCTACGACAACGTGGCCAAGGACGGCACGGTCGCCTGGAAGGACCTCTGCCGCGGCCCGCACGTGCCGAACGTCGGCGCGATCGGCACCGGCTTCTCGCTCATGCGTATTGCGGCCGCCTACTGGCGCGGTTCGGAGAAGAACCCCCAGCTGCAGCGCATCTACGGCACCGCGTGGCCCAGCAAGGACGAGTTGCGCGCCTACCTCGAGCGTCTCGAGGAGGCTGCGAAGCGCGACCATCGCAAGCTCGGCAAAGAACTCGACCTCTTCTCGTTCCCCGAGGAGATCGGCTCGGGCCTGAGTGTCTGGCACCCCAAGGGCGGCATCATCCGTCAGGCCATCGAGCAGCACGCCCTGCGGCGTCACCGCGAGGGCGGCTACACCTACGTGTACACGCCGCACATCTCCAAGGCGGATCTCTTCCTGCAGTCGAACCACCTCGTCACCTACGCCGACGGCATGTTTCCTCCGATCCACATGGACGAGGAGCGCGATGCCGAGGGCAATGTCACCAAACAGGGCTCGGACTACTACCTGAAGCCGATGAACTGCCCGATGCACATCCTGATCTACAAGGAGCGCGCGCGCAGCTACCGCGACCTGCCGATGCGCTTGGCCGAGAACGGCACCGTCTATCGCAACGAGCTCTCGGGGGCGCTGCACGGCCTCACGCGCGTGCGCGGCTTCACCCAGGACGACTCGCATCTGTTCGTGACCCCCGACCAGCTCGAGAGCGAAGTCAGCAAGGTGCTCGACTTCGTGATCTCGATGCTGCGCGACTTCGGCCTCACCGAGTTCGAGCTGGAGCTGTCGATGCGCGACGACGAGAAGTCGAAGTGGATCGGCTCCGACGAGTTCTGGGAGTCGTCGACGCAGGCGCTGCGCAGCGTCGCCCAGCGCAGCGGACTCAAGCTCACCGAGGTTCCCGGCGAGGCCGCGTTCTACGGTCCCAAGATCGACCTCAAGACCCGTGACGCCATCGGCCGCACCTGGCAGCTCTCGACCGTCCAGGTCGACCCGAACCTCCCCGAGCGCTTCGGTCTCGAGTTCACCGACCGCGACGGGCAGAAGAAGCGCCCGATCATGATCCATCGCGCGCTGTTCGGCTCGATCGAGCGCTTCTTCGCAATCCTGCTGGAGCACTACGCGGGCGTCTTCCCGGTGTGGCTGGCGCCCGTGCAGGTCGTCGGCATTCCGGTCGCCGAGGAGTTCACCGACTACCTCGGCGACATCATCGACCGACTGCGCGCCGACGAGGTGCGCGCGGAGCTCGATGCGAGCGACGACCGCATGCAGAAGAAGATCCGCAACGCGACGACCGCGAAAGTCCCGTTCCAGCTGATCGCGGGCGCGCAGGACCGCGACGCCGGCACCGTGAGCTTCCGCTTCCGCGACGGCACGCAGGACAACGGGATTCCGATCGACGAGGCGATTCGCCGCATCCGGGACGCGATCGACTCGCACGCGCAGGTCTGATGAGCGACGAGACCGCGCCCGTCGACTACGACGGGACCCGCTACCCGGAGGCGGAGCCGGCCGCGGCTTTCGCGGGGGTTCCCGACGGGTTCCAGCGTCTCTGGACGCCGCACCGCATCGCCTACATTCAGGCGGGCCAGACGGACCCCGCCGAGCACGAGTGCGTGTTCTGCGCGGCGCCGAAGCTCAGCGACACCGAGGCGCTCATCGTGCACCGCGGCGAGCTCGCCTACGTGATCCTCAACCTGTTTCCCTACAACGCCGGACACCTGCTGGTGCTGCCGTATCGGCATGTTGCGACGTATGACGCGGCGACCGCCGAGGAGGTCGCCGAAATCGCTAGCCTGACGCAGACGGCGATGCGCGTCCTCCGCGAGACCTCCCGAACCGACGGCTTCAACATCGGCATGAACCAGGGAGCGATCGCGGGGGCTGGCATCGCCGCGCACCTGCACCAGCACGTCGTTCCGCGGTGGGCAGCCGACGCCAACTTCTTCCCGATCATCGCCCAGACGAAGTCGATTCCCCGGCTGCTCGGCGAGGTTCGCAACGAGCTCGCCTCGGCCTGGCCGGTCTGAGGATCAAGCCACGCACTTCCCTGCGGCACTGCGCCGCGCCCCTGTCACGAAAGTAGAATCGACCCCATGAGCGACACCACGAGCACCGAGTTCGGCACCAACCGCGTCAAGCGCGGTCTGGCGGAGATGCTGAAGGGCGGCGTCATCATGGACGTCGTCACCGCCGAGCAGGCGAAGATCGCCGAGGATGCCGGCGCGGTTGCCGTCATGGCGCTCGAGCGGGTGCCGGCCGACATCCGCGCCCAGGGCGGCGTCGCGCGCATGAGCGACCCGGACCTGATCGACGAGATCATCTCGACCGTGTCGATCCCGGTGATGGCCAAGGCCCGCATCGGCCACTTCGTCGAGGCGCAGGTGCTGCAGTCGCTCGGTGTCGACTACGTCGACGAGTCCGAGGTGCTCTCGCCCGCCGACTACGTCAACCACATCGACAAGTGGCCCTTCACCGTGCCGTTCGTGTGCGGCGCCACCAACCTCGGAGAGGCGCTGCGTCGCATCACCGAGGGTGCGGCGATGATCCGCTCGAAGGGCGAAGCCGGCACCGGCGACGTCTCGGAGGCGACCAAGCACATCCGCACCATCACCGGTGAGATCAATGCTCTCAAGGCGAAGTCGAAGGACGAGCTCTACGTCGCCGCGAAGGAGCTGCAGGCGCCCTACGACCTCGTGGTCGAGATCGCCGAGACCGGCAAGCTGCCCGTGGTGCTGTTCACCGCGGGCGGTGTCGCGACCCCGGCTGATGCGGCCCTCATGATGCAGCTCGGCGCCGACGGCGTCTTCGTCGGCTCGGGCATCTTCAAGTCGGGCAACCCGGCGAAGCGCGCCGCCGCGATCGTCAAGGCGACCACCTTCTACGACGACCCCTCGGTCATCGCGGAGACCTCGCGCGGTCTCGGCGAGGCGATGGTCGGCATCAACGTCGCCGATCTCGCGGCGCCGCACCGCCTCTCCGAGCGCGGGTGGTGACAGCCGCCACGTCCGGTGCAGGGCAGGGGCTCACGGTCGGGGTGCTCGCGCTCCAGGGCGACTTCCGCGAGCACCTCGCCTCGTTGCGCGCGCTCGGAGCCGACGCGCGTCCGGTGCGTCGCGCGGAGGAGCTCGCCGCGGTGCAGGGCCTCGTGATCCCGGGCGGCGAGTCGAGCGTGATGGACAAGCTCAGCCGCGCGTTCGGCCTCGCCGAGCCGTTGCGCGAGCGAATCGCCTCGGGCATGCCGGTGTATGGCACCTGTGCCGGACTGATCATGCTCGCCGACCACATCATCGACGGCATCGAGGGACAGCAGACCCTGGGCGGTCTCGACGTCACGGTGCGCCGCAACGCGTTCGGCAACCAGAACGACTCCTTCGAGACAGACCTCTCGATTCCGGTCCTGGGGGAGCAGCCGGTGCACGCAGTGTTCATCCGCGCTCCCGCGATCGAGAGCACCGGCCCGGCGGTGACCGTGCTCGCGGCGCTTCCGGACGGCCGTGGGGTCGCCGTCGAGCAGGGAAGTCTGCTCGGCACGGCCTTCCATCCCGAGGTGACGGGGGAGCGGCGGTTCCACGAGCGCTTTCTGCAGCTGGTGCGCGCCGCGGCCTGACCGGTCGCCAAGGGCCGCGCGAGCGGCCATGCTGGGAGCATGAACTGGTATTCGGACTTCCCGGCCCGTCGCACCTGGCAGACCATCGGCGATCTCATCGGGGTGGCCACGATTGTTCTCGCGATCGTCGCGGGGGTCGCGGTGCACACCTTCATCGTGACCTTCGCGGACGTCGGCGCGCAGCTGGAGGAGGCCGGGGCCGGCTTCGCCGACACGATGACGGATGTGGGGGAGAACCTCGGCGCGGTTCCGCTGATCGGCGCCGGCATCCGCGCCCCCTTCGACACCGCGAGCGATGCCGGCACGGTGCTCGCGGATGCGGGCCAGGCGCAGCAGGACTTCGTCACGCAGGGAGCGCTTCTGGCCGCCGTGCTGGTCGCCGTCGGCCCGATTCTCGCGGTGCTCGTGCTGTGGCTCCTGCCGCGGCTCTACGGCGCCCGGCGCGCGCGGGAGGCGCGCACCCTCGCGGGCAGCCCCGACGGCCACGAGCTTCTCGCCCTGCGCGCCCTCGCGACCCGGCCGTTCCGCGACCTGGCGACCGTGCACGTCGAGCCGCTGACCGCGTGGCGCGAGCGTGACACGGACGCCGTGCGCGGCCTGGCGCAGCTGGAGCTGCGACGGGTCGGGGTCCGGCTGCGCTGAGACGCTAGAGCGTCTCGGTGTGCAGGAAGATCGCCGCGGGCGTCGCGGTGGCGATCGCCCGATAGGCGGCGGAGGCGCGCAGCTCCTTCTCGAAATCCCTGCTCGCGGCCGGGCTGAAGCACCAGGCGTGGCCGCGCCCGAGCGCGCGTCGGGTGGGGGTCCAGCGGTAGGCGAGCGTCACCGAGAGCTGGACGATCGGCGCGTCGTCCTCGTCGCGGACCAGCTGGCGCGTGAGATCGACCGTGAAGCGCTCCGCGTCGGCGTCCGGACCCCACTGCCAGAGCAGACCATCGCCCTCGTCCGTGATTCGGGCGTGCTGGGCGCGGTACTCGCGGTAGAAGGCCAGCACGAGTGTCGTGGCCTCGGGGGCGCGCAGACCCGGCAGCGCCGTGCCGCGGGCGTCGAGAAAACGACGGAACGCGTTCTCGGCGTAGGCGATGCGAAACCAGCGTGACGGCATCCCGCGAGCCTAGTCGGCGGGCGGGGTCGGCGTCCTCGCTAGAATGGGCGAGATTTCCAGCAGCGAAGGAGCACCGTGAGCGGGCATTCCAAATGGGCCACGACCAAGCACAAGAAGGCGGTCATCGACCAGCGCCGGGCGAAGTCGTTCGCGAAGCTCATCAAGAACATCGAGGTCGCCGCCAAGATGGGCGGCGCCGACCTCTCCGGCAACCCGACCCTCGTCGACGCCGTGCAGAAGGCGAAGAAGACCTCGGTTCCCAACGACAACATCGATCGCGCGATCAAGCGCGGCGCGGGTCTGTCGGGTGAGTCGGTCGACTACCAGACGATCATGTACGAGGGCTACGGCCCGAACGGCGTCGCGCTCCTGGTCGAGTGCCTCACCGACAACAAGAACCGGGCGGCGGCCGAGGTGCGCACCCTCATGACGCGCAACGGCGGCACGATGGCCGACCCCGGAAGCGTCGCCTACAACTTCAGCCGCAAGGGCGTGATCTCGATCACGAAGACCGACGGGGTGACCGAGGACGACATCCTCCTGGCCGTCCTCGACGCCGGCGCCGAAGAGGTCATCGACCAGGGCGGCGGGTTCGAGGTGCACACCGACCCCTCGCAGCTCGTCGCGGCGCGCACGGCGCTCGTCGACGCGGGCATCGACTACGACTCGGCCGAAGCCGAGTTCGTTCCGAGCCTGCAGGTCGAGGTCGATGCCGACACGGCGCGCAAGGTGTTCAAGCTGATCGACGCCCTCGAGGACAGCGACGACGTGCAGAACGTGTTCAGCAACTTCGACATCCCTGCCGACGTCCAGGCCGAGCTCGACGCCGACGAGTAGTCATCCCGGCGCGCGGCTCGGCGTGCCCTCGTACATATGTTCGAGTGCATCGGGTAGCGTCGAGCCATGCGCGTTCTGGGAGTCGATCCGGGGTTGACCCGGTGCGGGGTCGGCGTCGTCGACGTCGCGGCCGACCGGCGCGCGCGCCTCGTGCACGTCGGCGTCATTCGAACCGCGGCCGAGATGCCGCTCGAGGAGCGTCTGCTGGCGATCTCGACCGGCCTTCGGAGTCTCGTCGCCGAGCACCGCCCCGAGGCTCTCGCCGTGGAGCGCGTGTTCGCGCAGCACAACCTGCGCTCGGTGATGGGCACCGCGCAGGCCAGCGGCATCGCGCTGCTGGTGGCGGCCGAGCACGAGCTCCCGATCGGGCTGCACACGCCGAGCGAGGTCAAGGCGGCGATCACCGGCTACGGCGCCGCCGACAAGGCCCAGGTCGGCACCATGGTCGCCCGTGTGCTCGCCCTTCCCGCCGTACCCACCCCGGCGGACGCCGCCGATGCTCTCGCGATCGCGATCTGCCACGCCTGGCGCGGCGGAGCGCGCGCGGCCCCGACGGCCGCGCTCACCCCCGCGCAGCGCGTGTGGCGCGACGCCGAGCGCAGTCGAACTCGTAAGGTGGCGCCATGATCTCGTCGGTGCGCGGCCTCGTCCTGTCGGCTTCCGGCTCGCTCCTCGTGATCGAGGTGGGAGGCATCGGCCTCGCCGTGCAGACGACGCCCGCCGCTGTCCTGTCGGTGCGCGTCGGGCACGAGGCCCGCCTGCACACGGCGCTCCTCGTGCGCGACGACGAGCTTGCCCTCGTCGGGTTCCCCACCTCGGAGGAGCTCGAGGTGTTCGAACTGCTGCGCAGCGTCTCCGGCGTCGGGCCGAAGTCCGCGATCGGCGTGCTCGCCGCGCTCAGCCCCGCGGAGGTGGCCGTCGCGGTCGCGAACGACGATGACGGCGCGTTCCGCAAGGTCTCGGGAATCGGCCCGAAGACCGCCAAGCTCATCGTGGTGTCGCTCGCCGGCAAGGTGCACGCCCCCGCCGACGCGGCGCCCGCGATTCGGGCCCACCGGATCGACGAGAGTGTCGTGACGGCTCTCATCGGCCTCGGCTGGTCCGAGCGGATCGCGGCGCAGGTCGTCAACGAGGTCATCGACGACGCGCCGGAGGACGCCGACGTTCCCGCAGTGCTGCGCCTCGCGCTCGCCCGACTCGGGCCGGGAGGCCGCTCGTGAGCGAGTTCGAGGCGGTGACGCGCCCGACGCCGGAGTCCGACGCCGAGCTCGCCTTCGAGGGGGCGCTGCGCCCGCGCTCGCTCGCCGAGTTCGTCGGCCAGGCCAAGGTCCGCGGCCAGCTCCAGCTGCTGCTCGATGCGGCGGCCCTGCAGAACCGCACGCCCGACCACATTCTGCTGGCGGGCCCGCCCGGCCTGGGGAAGACGACGCTTGCGATGATCGTCGCCCACGAATCCGGCCGGCCGCTGCGCATGTCGAGCGGGCCGGCGATTCAGCACGCCGGCGATCTCGCCGCGATCCTGTCGAGCCTGGTGCCCGGCGAAGTGCTCTTCATCGACGAGATCCACCGGATGGCGCGATCCGCCGAGGAGATGCTCTACCTCGCGATGGAGGACTTCCGGATCGACATCATGGTCGGCAAGGGCGCCGGGGCGACCAGCATCCCGCTGGATCTCGCGCCGTTCACGCTCGTGGGCGCCACGACTCGCTCGGGGCTGCTGCCCAATCCGCTGCGCGACCGCTTCGGCTTCACCGCCCACCTCGAGTTCTACGACGACGGCGAGCTCGAGCGGGTGCTCGATCGGGCGGCGCAACTGCTCGAACTCGACATTCCCGCCGACGCGCGGCACGAGATCGCCTCCCGCAGCCGAGGGACCCCGCGCATCGCTAATCGGCTGCTGCGGCGGGTGCGCGACTTCGCGCTCGTCCACGGCGCCGATCGCGGTCGCGCGGCGCTCGAGCATGTGAACGCCGCGCTCGAGCTCTACGACGTCGACCCGATCGGACTGGACCGTCTCGACCGTGCGGTGCTCGACACGATCGTGCGGCGGTTCGACGGCGGCCCGGTCGGCCTCAGCACCCTGGCCGTCTCCGTCGGCGAGGAGGCGGAGACGATCGAGTCGGTCGTGGAGCCGTTCCTGGTGCGAATCGGGCTGCTCTCGCGCACGCCGCGCGGTCGCGTCGCGACCCGCCAAGCCTGGTCTCATCTCGGGGTGGCCCGGCCGGAGGCCGGAGTGCTCTTCGACGATGACGTATGATTTCCAGGAGCCGTCGAGCCATTTTCTGATGCTCCGAATCGGTTCCCCCTCAACTTGGAAGGTCATCTTCACCCCATGGATCCACTGACAATCGGCCTGTTCGCGCTCATCGCGGTCATGATCTTCTTCATGTTCCGCAACTCGCGGAAGCGTCGCCAGGAGGCGGAGGAGCTCGCGCTCAAGATGGTTCCCGGCGCCGAGATCATGACGCAGCACGGTATCTACGGAACGCTCGTCTCCCTCGATGAGGAGAAGAACGAGGCGATCATCGAGACGACGCCCGGCACCCAGCTGCGTGTGCACCGTCAGACCCTCGCGCGCGTCGTTGAACCGGAGGTCGCCGAGGAGGAGGACACCGAGGTCGAGTCTTCGGAGCCGACCTACTCGCTCAACGAGGACACCGCGATTCCGGCGGAGCCGGAGTTCGGTGAGCGCTCCGACGAAGCGAAGCCGAAGCGCGCCCCGCGCAAGAAGGCCGCGGAGTAACCGCTAACCTGAGGTGCTCTCCCGGTTCGGCCGGGATGAGCCCCCCGGCCATTGCCGGGTGCCCGTTGCACGCCTGAAAGAAAGCAGAGCCGCCCCGTGGTGACGACGACGAGATCGACCCCGGTCCGCAAGGCCTGGAGATCGCTCATCTGGCTGGTCGTGATTTTCGCGGTCCTGTTCGGAATCCAAGGCGCGGGTGCGCTGTTCTCCAACTGGGGCTGGGCGCCGAAGCTCGCCCTCGACCTCGAGGGCGGCACCGCTCTCACCCTCACGCCGCTCCTGGCGGAGGGGCAGGAGGTCTCGCAGGAGCAGCTCGACCAGGCGGTGGCGATCATCCGTCAGCGCGTCGACGCTGCCGGCGTGGCCGAGGCCGAGATCTCGACCCTCGGTGTGGGCACCGAGCAGAAGATCGTCGTGAGCCTCCCGGGCGAGCCGGACGCGGAGACGCTCGCGCGCATCCAGTCGTCGGCGAAGCTCGAGTTCCGCGCCGTGCTGGCCGCGGACCTGGCATCGAACGTCGTCGTTCCGGACCCCGCCGAGACCGCCTCGCCCGAGGACGGTGAGAGCACCGACGCGGACGCGGAGCCGACGCCGGACCCGACGCCGACGGATGCGAGCGACCTGGCGTGGATCACGGATGAGCTGCAGGCCGAGTTCGACACCTTCGACTGCACCACCATCGACGCCGCCGAGACCAACATCGCTCCGGCCGACGAACCGCTCATCACGTGCGATGACATCGGCTCGGTGAAGTACATCCTTGGCCCGGTCGAGGTGACCGGTGAGACGATCTCGGACGCGACGCACGGCCTCGTGACCACCTCGACGGGTGCCTCCACGGGCCAGTGGGCCGTCAACATCGTCTTCAACGACGAGGGCACCGACCAGTTCGCCGCGGTGACCACGCGTCTGATCGGCCTCTCCGGTGTTCAGAACCAGTTCGCGATCGTGCTCGACGGCCGGGTCATCTCGGCGCCGACCACCAACGCGGCGATCACCGACGGCCGACCGCAGATCACCGGAAGCTTCACCGAGGCGAGCTCGAAGTACCTCGCCGACCAGCTCAAGTTCGGTGCGCTGCCGATCGGGTTCCAGCTCGAGAGCCAGGAGACGATCGACGCGACGCTCGGCGCGAATCAGCTCGAGAGCGGCATCCTTGCCGGGCTCATCGGTCTGGCGCTCGTCGTCGTGTACTCGTTCTTCCAGTACCGAGCGCTGGCCTCGGTCACCATCGCCTCGCTCGTGGTGGCAGGAGCCCTCACCTACTCGGTCATCACGATCATGTCCTGGCACTACGGCTACCGCCTGTCGCTGGCCGGCGTCGCGGGTCTGATCGTCGCGATCGGCTTCACCGTCGACTCGTTCATCGTCTACTTCGAGCGCATCCGCGACGAACTGCGCGACGGTCGCGGGCTCGTCGGAGCGGTTGAGTCCGGATGGAAGCGCGCGCTCCGCACGATCTACGCGGCCAAGGGCGTCAACCTGCTCTCGGCCATCGTGCTGTTCATCCTCGCGGTGGGCAGCGTGCGCGGCTTCGCCCTCACCCTCGGCGTCACGGTCATCATCGACGTGCTCGTCGTCGTGATCTTCACCCACCCGATGATGCAGCTGCTCGCCACGACGCGCTTCTTCTCGAGCGGACACCCGCTCTCCGGTCTCGACCCGCAGGCGCTCGGTGCGGTCTACCGCGGTCGCGCCGAGTTCCGGTTCAGCTCGGAGGCCCGCAAGTCGGGCGCGAACCGCGAAGCGCAGCGTCGCCAGACCATCGCCGAACGCAAAGCCGCCGAACTCGCCGGGTCTCCGCGCGACGGCGGGAAGGAGTCCTGATGGCGGCCAGCATGCTGACCCGGTTCGGCAACGACCTCTACACCGGTGAGCGCTCGGTCGACTTCGTCGGCAAGCGCAAGATCTGGCTGACGATCGCGGTCGCGCTGATGACGATCGCCGTCCTCGTTCCGTTCGTGCGCGGCGCGGGCGACTACGTGGCCGGCTTCAATTTCGGCATCGAATTCCGCGGCGGATCGCAGTTCCAGGTGCTCGGCGTCTCCGACACCGACCCGACGATCGCCGAGGACGCGATCCACGAGATCGTGCCGGACACGGTCGTGCGCGTCACGACCGTCGGCGGCGACGGGCTCCGGATCCAGACCGAGCAGGTCACCAACGACGAGACGCAGGAGATCGCGGCGGCCCTGGAGGTCGCCTACGACACCGACTCGATCACCAGCTCCTTCGTCGGCGCGACCTGGGGAGCCGACATCACCCGGCAGGCCCTGGTCGGACTCGGCACCTTCGTGCTGCTGGCGGCCCTCATCATGGCGATCTACTTCCGCACCTGGAAGATGTCGGCGGCCGCCATGCTGGCGCTGCTGCACGACCTCGTGATCACGATCGGCGTCTACGCGGCCTCGGGCTTCGAGATCACGCCCGCCGCCGTCATCGGCTTCCTGACGATCCTCGGCTACTCGCTCTACGACACCGTCGTGGTGTTCGACAAGATCCGCGAGAACACCAGCGAGCTCGGGTCAGACGGGCCGCGCACCTTCGGCGAGACCGTCAACCTGGCGGTCAACCAGACCCTGGTGCGCTCGATCAACACGAGTGTCGTCGCCGCTCTGCCGGTCGCCGCGATTCTGTTCCTCGGCTCCTTCGTGCTGGGCGCCGACACGCTCCGCGACATCTCGCTGGCGCTGCTGGTCGGAATCCTGGTGGGCACGTACTCGACACCGTTCATCGCGGCGCCGCTGTACGCGCTGTTCCGTCGCACCGAGCCCGAGATCGTGTCGCGCGACAAGCGCGTGATCGCGGCGCGCGAGAAGACCGTCGCAGCCTAGTCGCTGCGCGCAGGCTCACCACCTCCATGACTCGTAGAATCAATTCATGAAGGCCAAGACGAGCGCGCGATGACCGAGACGCAGGCACAGAGCTCCGCCTCGCTGCGGACGATTCTTCCCCGCCTGTTCTCGCGCGCCCAGCCAGCCGGTTCGGTGGAGCGGCTGCTGCGCACCGTGCGCTCGCACCACCCCAAGGCTGATCTCGCGCTCGTCGAGCGCGCCTACAGGGTCGCGCACAAGGCGCACACCGGGCAGACTCGCAAGAGCGGCGAGCCCTACATCACGCATCCGGTCGCGGTCGCGCAGATCCTCGCCGACCTCGGGATCGGCGCGAAGACCCTTGCCGCCGCGCTGCTGCATGACACCGTTGAAGACACCGACTACGGGCTCGAGGAGCTGCGCGCCGACTTCGGCGACGAGGTCGCGATGCTCGTCGACGGCGTCACGAAGCTCGACAAGCTGAAGTACGGCGACAGCGCCCAGGCCGAGACCGTGCGCAAGATGGTCGTCGCGATGAGCAAGGACATCCGCGTGCTCATCATCAAGCTCGCGGACCGGCTGCACAACGCCCGCACGTGGGGCTTCGTTCCGGCCGAGTCGGCGCGGCGCAAGGCTCAGGAGACGCTGGAGATCTACGCGCCGCTCGCGCACCGCCTCGGAATCCAGACCATCAAGTGGGAGCTCGAGGATCTCAGCTTCGCGATCCTGCACCCCAAGCTCTACGTCGAGATCGAGAGCATGGTGCGCGAGCGCACGCCGCAGCGCGAGGAGTTCGTGCAGCAGGTGATCGACGCGGTCACGGAGGATCTGCGCGAGAGCCGCATCAAGGGTCAGGTCGTCGGTCGGCCGAAGCAGTACTACTCGATCTACCAGAAGATGGTCGTGCGCGGCCGCGAGTTCAGCGACATCTACGACCTGGTCGGCATCCGCGTCCTCGTCAACAACATCCGCGACTGCTACGCGGTCCTCGGCTCGATCCACGCGCGCTGGAACCCGATCCCGGGACGGTTCAAGGACTACATCGCCACCCCGAAGTTCAACCTGTACCAGTCGCTGCACACCACCGTGATCGGCCCGCAGGGGCGTGCGGTCGAGATCCAGATCCGCACGCACGAGATGCACCAGCGCGCCGAGTTCGGTGTCGCCGCGCACTGGAAGTACAAGGAGCGGATGGCCAACGGCCGCGCCGACACCAGCACGGGCCCCGACACCGAGATGGCATGGCTGGCGCATATCAGCGACTGGCAGTCGGAGACCGCCGACCCGGGGGAGTTCCTCGACAACCTTCGCTTCGAGATCGGTGCGAAAGAGGTCTACGTCTTCACCCCGCAGGGCAAGGTCATCGGCCTTCCGTCAGGTGCCACGCCGGTCGACTTCGCCTACGCGGTGCACACCGAGGTGGGCCACCGCACGATGGGCTCGAAGGTCAACGGTCGACTCGTTCCCCTGGAGAGCGTGCTCAACTCGGGCGATGTCGTCGAGGTCTTCACCTCCAAGAACCCGGATGCGGGCCCGAGCCAGGACTGGCTGAACTTCGTCAAGAGCCCCCGCGCCCGCAACAAGATCCGCGGATGGTTCACGAAGGAGCGCCGCGAAGAGGCGATCGAGCAGGGCAAGGACTCGATCGCGCGCGCGATGCGCAAGCAGAACCTGCCGCTGCAGCGCCTGATGTCGGCCGATGTCGTCTCGGAGATCGCGTCGCAGATGCGCTACGAGTCGGTTGAGGCGCTGTACGCCGCGGTCGGCGAGGGGCACGTCTCGACGCAGCATGTCATCGAGAAGGTGCTCGCCTCGATGCAGGCGGCGCCGGAGAACGACGAGAACGAGGTGCCGTTCACCTCGAAGGGCCGCGCCCGGCAGCTGCGACCGAGTGACTCGGGCGTTCTGGTGCGCGGCGCCGACGACATCCTCGTCAAGCTCGCCAAGTGCTGCACCCCGGTTCCGGGGGACCAGATCGTCGGCTTCGTGACGCGCGGCGCGGGAGTGTCGGTGCATCGCAGCGACTGCACCAACGTTGCCTCTCTGCTCAACGAGCAGGATCGGATCATCGAGGTCGAGTGGGCGCCCACCTCCTCCAGCGTGTTCCTTGTGCAGATCCAGATCGAGGCGCTCGACCGCTCCGGTCTGCTCTCCGATGTGACCCGGGTGCTCTCGGAGCACCACGTCAACATCCTGTCCGCCTCGGTGAACACCTCGACCGACCGTCTCGCGATCAGCCGGTTCGTCTTCGAGATGGGCGACACGGTGCACCTGGACCGTCTTCTGAGCGCCGTGCGCCGCATCGAGGCCGTCTACGACGCGTATCGCGTCACGAGCGGCTGAGCTCCGGTCAGCAGGCGAGAGCACCGAGCCGCCGCCGCGCGCGCTCGGCGTGGGTGAGGTGACGGCGTTCGTCCATCACCGCGCGCGCGGCAGGCGCATCGGTGCGCGCGAGCGCAAGGAGTTCCGCAACGACATCGGGGGAGTACGAGCCGTCGTCGCGAAAGCGCGCCAGGTCGATCGCGGTGCGCACCGGGTTGGTGACGCGGCGGCCCGCGATGGTGACGATCTCGTCACCGGAGATCGCGACCTCGCGCACCGCATCGAGGGCTCCCGGGGCGAGGCGGGCGCGCTCGGTCAGACTCGCGCAGAACTCGAACTGTGTCGGCGGGCTGTGCCGCGCGCCCCAGACCCAGGCGGCCGTGTCCAGTTCTGCGATCAGCCGCGACGAGTGCCGACCGAAGGCGCCGTGGATGCGGTCGGCGGCGTCGCCGAGGGCGTCGGCCACGAGGAACGCGTTGGCGAACGGGACGAGCGTCGCGTCGAGCCGCAGCGCGTTCAGCTCGGCGGCGGGAAGCTCATTCGTCAGAACGTCGGGCAGGCGTTCGACGGGGACTCCGGGCAGTGAGGCGTCGATGAAGGCCATGCCGTGAGCCTGCCGCGTCGAGCGCCCGCGCCGCGCCGCACCCGGCGCATCCGTGGACAGTTCGACCTGGGGACGAGGACTCAGCTGCCGATCGCGCCGAGCCAGACCTTGCGCGCCGCGATCGCCTCTTCCGCCTCGGCGATCTTCTTCTTGTCGCCGCTGGCCTTCGCCTCGGCGAGCTCCGCCTCCAGCTTGGCGATCGCGCTCTCGAGCTGCGAGGCGAGACCCTCCGAACGAGCCTGCTTCTCGGGGTTCGAGCGGTTCCAGTGGTCCTCGTCGAGCTTGCGCACGTGCGTCTCGACCTTGCGCAGGCGATCTTCGACGGCACGGAAGTGGTCGCGCGGAACCTTGCCGATCGCGTCCCACTTGCGCTGGATGCCCAGCAGGGTCTCCTTGGCGGCCGTCCGATCGGTGACCTTCAGGAGCTTCTCGGCCTCCTCGAGCAGCGCCAGCTTCTCGGTGAGGTTGCCGGCGTACTCCTCGTCCTCGATCGCCATCAGCTCGGCCTTGGCCGCGTAGAGCGCGTCGCCGGCCTCCTTGAACTTCGCCCACAGCGCGTCGTCGAGCTTCTTGCCGGCGCGACCAGCGGCCTTCCACTCATCGAGCAGGCGGCGGTACTCAGGGATGCCGTCGGCACCCTGCGGGGCGAGCTTCTCCGCGCGCTCGATCAGCGACTGCTTGCGCGCGCGAACCTCCTTGTGCACCGAATCGAGTTCGGCGAAGAACGCCTTGCGGTGGGTCTCGATCGTGGTGCGCGCCGCGCGGAATCGCTTCCACAGCTCGTTGCTCTCGTTCTTGGGAAGTCGGGGACCGTTCTTCTGGTGGTCCTGCCAGCGCTCGAAGAGTGCATCGAGCTGCGCGCTCACCTGCTTCCACTGAGCCTTGGCGGGATCCGCCGCGGCGAGCGCCTCGGCCTCGGCGACAAGCGCCTCGCGTTCGACGAGCGCCTCGGCCACCGCAGCCTTGTTCTCCTCGAGCTGCTTCTCGGTGAGCTCGCCGACGGTGCCGCCGAGCTTCGTCAGGCGCTCGGTGAGCGACGCCAGGTCTCCGACGGCGTTCGCGCCGGTGATGGACTCGCTCAGGTGCGCGACCGCCTTCGCGACGTCCTTCGCGGGAGCTCCGCCGCGCACGCGCTGCTCGAGCAGCGCGACCTGGCCCTCCAACTCGGTGAACTTCCGCGTGAAGTACGCGAGCGCCTCCTCGGGCGTGGCGTCCGGGTATTGCCCGACCGCACGCTCTCCGTCCGCCTCGCGGACGTACACCGTTCCCTCGTCGTCGACGCGGCCCCACGGGGCATTCTCGTCAGTCGCCACTGGTCAATTCACCTCACGTCGTCGTCGGCGGCCTCTCGCCGGACCGACTCAGCCTATTGCACGGCCGTCGGCGTGCTCCTACTGCAGCGTGATCTGCGTGATCGTCGTGGTCACGAGCGGGCCGCCCGTGCCGTCGGTCCCGAGCAGATCCGGGTCGATGCCGGCGGACGTGATCTGGTCGATCAGGTCATCGAGCCCGCTCGTGATCGTGCCGAGCACCGTGTAGCCGCCCACCTCGTCCGAGGGGATCGTGGAGTCGCCGTAGACGAGGAAGAACTGGTGGCCGTTGCTGTACTCGTCGCCGCTGACGCGGGCCATCGCGATCGTCCCGGCCGGATAGAAGTCGTCGGCGGGGGCGTTCTCGATCGGGCCGTAGCTGAAATCGGGGTCGCTCGAGCCGAGGCCGTCGATCGACCCGCACTGCAGCAGTTCGAAGCCCTCGCTGGTGGCGAGGCGGTGGCAGGTCTTGTCGACGTAGTAGCCGGTGTCGACGTCGGAGAGGAAGGCCGAGACCGCCTGCGGGGCCGCGGCCCCGTCGAGCTCGATCCCGAGCGCGACGTCGTTGAGGGTCAGCTCGCCCGTCCACGTGCGGTACTCGGCGTAGTCGGCCGAGGGCACCCCGACGTTCTCGCCCACCACGGCCGAGGCGCTGGGCTCCGGAGTCGGCGCGCCCGGCCCGGCGGAGAAGTAGAAGACCTGCGTCGCGGCGGTGAGCGCGACGACGGCGGTGACGCCGAGCACGGCGATCACGTTGTCACGCGTGCGGCGCGCCCGGGCGTGGTCGTGGACCTGCTGCCGTGCCGTGTAGGCCTTGAGGCGCTCGCGCACCTCTCGCGACTGGCGCTCCCTGTTCTTCGATGCCACGCGGTGCTCCTCCGTCCGGCCGCGCTCGCGCGGTCCACGAGAACTCTAGCCAGCGCGGTCCGCTTGGCGCCAAACGCGGGCGGCCGGGCGCCGACGGCGATTACGATGACAGCCATGAGCGCATCGTCGGGACTGCGAACCGGCGCCACGCCTCTCGCGGTTCGGATGCGCCCCACGTCGCTTGATGAGGTCGCTGGTCAGCGGCACCTGCTTCGGCCCGGATCGCCGCTCGTCAACCTGGCCAATGACCGGACGGGGGAGTCCGGCTCGGTCTCCGTCATCCTCTGGGGTCCGCCCGGCACGGGCAAGACGACCCTTGCGCAGGCGATCGCCCACAGCTCCGGCCGGCGCTTCGTCGAACTGTCGGCCGTCGCGGCGGGCGTGAAGGACGTGCGCGAGGTGATGGAGCGGGCGCACGCCGACCGTGATCTGTACGGGCTCTCGACGGTGCTGTTCCTGGACGAGATCCACCGCTTCTCCAAGGCGCAGCAGGACGCCCTGCTGCCCGGGGTCGAGAACGGCTGGGTGATCCTCGTCGCGGCGACCACCGAGAACCCCTCGTTCTCCGTGGTGGCGCCGCTGCTCTCGCGATCGCTGCTGCTCACCCTCGAGACCCTCAGCGACGACGACCTGGGCGTGCTCGTCGACCGGGCGGTCAGCGATCGGCGCGGTCTGGCGGGAGCCGTTGAGCTCACCGAGGACGCGCGAGCCTCCCTCGTGCGGCTGGCCTCCGGTGATGCGCGCCGCGCCCTGACCGCGCTGGAGGCCGCCGCGGTCGCCGCCGCGGCCGAGCCCCACGAGGCCGAGACGCCCCCCTCGATCACGGCCGAGATCGTCGCCGACACGGTCGATCGCGCGCTGCTGCGCTACGACCGTCAGGGCGATGAGCACTACGACGTCATCAGCGCCTTCATCAAGTCGGTGCGCGGCAGCGACGTCGATGCGTCCTTGCACTATCTGGCGCGGATGATCGAGGCGGGGGAGGACCCGCGGTTCATCGCCCGCCGGGTGATGATCCTCGCAGCCGAGGACATCGGCATGGCCGACCCGCAGGCGCTGCCGCTCGCGGTCGCCGCGGCGCAGGGCGTTCAGCTGATCGGCATGCCGGAGGGACGCATCCTCCTCGCCGAGGCCGTCGTCTACCTGGCGATGGCCCCCAAGTCGAACACCGCCTACCGGGCGCTGGATGCGGCGATCGCCGATGTGCGCGCCGGCCGCATCGGAACCATCCCGAGCCACCTCCGCGACGCGCACTATCCCGGGGCGAAGCGTCTCGGGCACGGCAAGGGCTATCGCTATGCGCACGACGCCGAGCACGGGATCGCCCCCCAGGAGTACCTGCCTGAGCAGCTGCGCGGCACCCGCTACTACGCGCCGACCTCGCACGGCTACGAGCGCGATGTGGCAGCTCGGCTCGAGAAGATCCGGGCCATCCTGCGCGGAGAATAGGCACAGCCTCCGGTCTGGTAGGCTTGACCGGCTTGCCAGTGTCGATCGAGACCGTCGAGCGCATCCCCCTCTCTCATACCTCCGGTACGTGTCGACGTGCGGCCGGAAAGGTCGAGCGGGATGGACGTCTGTGAGGCGCGAAAGACGCGTCCACGTGGTGGAAGGATTCCCTTTTGGTTACCAAGTCCCAGGACCGTCGCAAGGTCCGTCTGTCTCGCGCGCTCGGCATCCCGCTGACGCCGAAGGCCGCCCGCTACCTCGAGAAGCGTCCCTACGCTCCGGGTGAGCACGGCCGCACCAAGCGCAAGGCCGACAGCGACTACGCGGTCCGTCTGCGCGAGAAGCAGCGTCTGCGCGAGCAGTACGGCATTCGCGAGAAGCAGCTGCGCATCGTCTTCAACGAGGCCCGTCGCACCCAGGGTCTGACCGGTGAGAACCTGGTCGAGCTGCTCGAGATGCGTCTCGACGCGCTCGTGCTGCGCGCCGGCTTCGCCCGCACCACCTCGCAGGCCCGCCAGTTCGTGACGCACCGCCACATCCTGGTCGACGGCAAGATCGTGGACCGTCCGTCGTTCCGCGTGAAGCCGGGTCAGGTCATCCACGTCAAGGAGCGCTCGGAGGGCACCGAGCCCTTCCAGGTCGCCGCTGCCGGTGGCCACGCCGAGGTTCTGCCCCCGGTTCCGGGCTACCTCGAGGTCGAGCTCGACAAGCTGCAGGCGCGTCTCGTGCGTCGCCCGAAGCGCGCCGAGGTGCCCGTGACGGCTGAGGTTCAGCTCGTCGTCGAGTACTACGCGGCTCGCTAGGCTCACGCCGCACTGCGTTTCGTCGAAGGCCCCGGGGTTCGCCTCGGGGCCTTCGCGTATTCCCGGCGCCGTATGGGATGCCGCCCGCCGTCCGTTCATCACGGCGTACTCTCTGCATCCGCGCGGTCGATGCCGACTAGGCTGGACGGGCGGCGCCATGACCGGCGTCCGACCACTTCGACGGAAGGATTCGCTCTCATGAAGAACGTTCTGCTGCTGATCGTCGGTGCCGCCGCGGGGTTTGTTGCGGCTCACCAGTTCTCCAAGACCCCGCAGGGCAAGGAGTTCTTCGCCGACGTCGACGCGAAGGCCAAGGACTTCGGCTCGGCCGTCGTCGAGGGCTACAAGGCCCGCGAAGCCGAGCTGCGTGAGGCCGTCGCCAACGCCGAAGAGGTCATCAACGACCTCACCAACCGCACCAAGTAGCGCCGCCCGCCGGCGCAGCGCCCCCGTCATCACCCTCATCAACCCGGCACCGCTGTGCCCGTCAGGATCACCCCGTGCAGACCGCTGAAATTCAACGCCGTTGGCTGACCTTCTTCGGAGAGCGCGACCACACGGTCGTGCCCTCGGCCTCGCTCGTCAGCGACGACCCGGCGCTCCTGTTCACGGTCGCGGGCATGGTTCCGTTCATCCCGTACTTCACCGGGGTGGTTCCGGCGCCGTTCCCGCGCGCCACGAGCGTGCAGAAGTGCATTCGCACGCTCGACATCGAGGAGGTCGGCAAGACCACCCGTCACGGCACGTTCTTCCAGATGAACGGCAACTTCTCCTTCGGCGACTACTTCAAGGAGCAGGCGATCACCTATGCCTGGGAGCTGCTGACCAGCCCGGAGTCGGATGGCGGGCTCGGCTTCGCGGAGAAGGACCTCTGGGTCACGGTCTACGAGGACGACGATGAGGCTGCGGCGCTCTGGAAGAGCATCGCCGGCCTGCCTGCGGAGCGCATCCAGCGCCTCGGCCGCGCCGACAACTACTGGCACACCGGCCAGCCCGGCCCCGGAGGACCCTGCTCGGAGATCTACTTCGACCGCGGACCCGCGTTCGGGCCGGAGGGCGGCCCCGCCGTCGACGACACGCGGTACATCGAGATCTGGAACCTCGTGTTCATGCAGTACCTGCTCACCGACGTGACGAGCAAGGTCGACTTCACGGTGCTCGGCGAGCTGCCGAAGAAGAACATCGACACTGGCATGGGCATGGAGCGCGTCGCCTTCCTCAAGCAGGGCGTCGACAACATGTACGAGATCGACCAGGTGCGTCCGGTGCTCGACCGCGCGGCCGAGCTGTCCGGACGCCGCTACGGCGCGGACCACGACGACGATGTGCGGATGCGCGTCATCGCCGACCACGTGCGGTCGAGCCTCATGCTGATGACCGACGGCGTCTCGCCCGGCAACGAGGGCCGCGGATACATCCTGCGTCGCCTGATGCGGCGGGTGGTGCGCGCCATGCGCCTGCTGGGTGTCGACTCGACCAGCTTCCCCGAGCTGTTCGCCGCCTCGCGCGACGCCATGTCTCCGGCCTACCCGGATGTGGCCGAGCACTGGGAGCGCACCTCGCGTCTTGCCTTCGGCGAGGAGGAGACGTTCCTGCGCACCCTCGCGGGCGGCACCACGATTCTCGACACGGCCGTCGCCGAGACCAAGAAGGCGGGCGGCGAGGCGCTGCCCGGCGACACCGCGTTCCTGCTGCACGACACCTTCGGGTTCCCCATCGACCTGACGCTGGAGGTCGCCGAGGAGGCGGGCCTCACCGTCGACCGCGCGGCATTCGACTCCCTCATGCAGGAGCAGCGCCAGCGGGCTAAGGCGGACGCGAAGGCCAAGAAGGGCCAGATCGCGGACCTCTCGGTGTATTCCGGGTTCCGGGCCGAGGGCGAGACCGTCTTCACCGGCTACGAGTATCTGGAGACCGAGTCGCGCATCCTCGGCATCCTGGTCGGCGGCCAGCCGGTGCTGAAGGCGAGCGCGGGCGAGATCGCCGAGGTGATCCTCGCCGAGACGTCGCTCTACGCGGAGTCGGGTGGCCAGTCGGCCGACCAGGGCTCGATCATCGGCAACGGCTTCGACCTCGAGGTGCTCGACGTGCAGAAGCCCGTCAAGGGCCTCATCAGCCACACCGTGCAGGTGCGCTCCGGCGAGGTCGCGGTGGACGACGCCGCGACGACCGTGGTGGATGCCGTGTACCGCCACTCCGCTGCGCAGGCGCACTCCGCCACGCACCTGATCCACGCGGCGCTCCGCGACACGCTCGGCTCCGAGGCGCACCAGTCCGGCTCGTTCAACAAGGCCGGCTACATGCGGCTCGATTTCTCCTGGAACCAGGCGCTCAGCCCGGCGACCCGGGGAGAGATCGAGGAGATCGCCAACAACGCGGTGCGCGACAACCTCGAGGTGACAACCCGCATCCTTCCCCTGGACGAGGCGCGCAAGGCCGGCGCGATGGCGCTGTTCGGCGAGAAGTACGGCGAGACGGTGCGCATGGTCGACATCGGCGGCCCCTGGTCGCGTGAGCTCTGCGCGGGTACGCACGTGCGGACTTCCGCCGAGATCGGCCTGGTGAACCTGGTCAGCGAGTCGAGCGTCGGGGCGACCAACCGCCGCGTCGAGGCGCTCGTCGGCATCGACGCGTTCCGCGAGCTGGCGGCCGAGCGCACCCTCGTCTCGCAGCTGACGAGCGCGCTCAAGACGCCCAAGGATCAGCTTCCCGGCCGCATCGAACAGCTCGTCGCCGACCTCAAGGCCGCCGAGAAGAAGATCGCGGCCTTCGAGGCGCGTCAGCTCGCGGGCCGCGTGCCCGCTCTCGCCGACGCGGCCACGCCGATCGGCGACGTGATCGCCGTCGTCGACGACCTGGGGGAGCTGAGCTCCGCGGATGAGGTGCGCTCGCTCGTGACCAGCGTGCGCGAGCGTCTCGCGGCGCAGGCCGCGGTGGTCGCCCTCGCCGCGCGCGTCGACGGCAAGCCCGTCGTGATCGTCGCGACCACGCCTGCCGCCCGCGAGGCGGGCGCCAAGGCCGGTGCGCTGGTCAAGGTCGCCGCGACGGAGCTCGGCGGCGGTGGCGGCGGCAAGGACGACATGGCGCAGGGCGGCGGCGCCAACGCGACCGCGATCCCCGCGGCTCTCGACGGCATCCGTCGCGCGCTGAAGGGCTAGCGTGCGCCCCGGAGTCCGCCTCGGCATCGATGTCGGCCGCGCACGCGTCGGGGTCGCCGTGTGCGACCGCGACGGACTGCTCGCCACCCCGGTCGTCTCGCACCCGCGCGGGAAGGACGATGAGGGAGCGTTCCGGGCACTCATCGAGGAGTACGCACCCGTCGAGATCATCGTCGGCCTGCCGCTTTCGCTCGCCGGAACGGATACGCCCTCGACAGCGGACGCCCGGGAGTTCGCACGCTGGCTGACGACGCTCGGAGGCCCGCCGGTGCGGCTCGTCGACGAGCGGATGTCGACCGTCAGCGCCCAGCGGGGGCTGCACCAGGCGGGGCGGAGCACGCGCACCTCGCGCGCCGTGATCGACCAGGCGGCCGCTGTTATCATCCTGCAGAACGCCCTCGACTTCGAGCGCTCGGCCGGTCGCCCGGCCGGCGCGGCGGTCGCCCCTGACGAAGGACTCTGACCCGTGGCTCAAGAACCCAGTTGGGACGACATCTTCCGGCCGAGCGGAACGCCCACGCCCGGATCGAACCCGAACGGAGCACCGGTGCCTCCGGCGACTCCCGCGCCTGCCGTCCAGCCGAGTCAGCCGTGGGCGACGCCTGCCGCACGACAGGATCAGGCGGGTTCCGAACCGAGCGCGAACGACTCGGCCGCACCGAGCTCTCGGCGCGCGGCCCGCGAGGCCGCTCAGCGCGGCGGCGCAACGCGCGGCAGCGGAGGAGGCCGCGACACGCGGCCGAAGCGTCGCCTGTGGTGGCTCTGGGTGCTGATCGCCCTGCTGGCGGTCGGCATCGGCGGGGCGGCCACGGTGTGGGTGCTCTACGAGGACAAGGTGCGCGAGGTGCTCGGCTGGGAGCTGCCCAACGACTACGAGGGCACCGGCAACGGTGTCGAGGTCACGATCGTGATCCAGAGCGGGGATATCGGGTCGGACGTCGCCAAGACGCTCAACGAAGCCGGGGTCACGATGACCTTCGATGCCTTCTACGACTTGCTTCTGACGCGTCCCGACGTCAGTTTCGAACCCGGCAACTTCCGCTTGCAGGAGCAGATGAGCGCGCAGGCAGCGCTCGACGCCCTTCTCGACCCGGTCAACAAGATCACCAACACGGTGACGATCCCCGAGGGCACCTCCTACGAGGATGCCTTCGCCTTGATCGCCTCGGCGACCGACATCACGGTCGATGAGCTGCTCGCGGCGGCCGCCGATCCGACGGCGTTCGGGGTGCCCGCCGAGGCGCCGAACCTCGAGGGCTGGCTCTTCCCGGCGACGTACCCCCTGGATCCGGGCGTGACGGCGGACGAGGTGATCCAGCGCCTCGTCGACGAGATGATCACGCGGCTGGATGCGCTGGGCGTCGACCCCGAGGACCGGCTCGAGGTGCTCATCAAGGCCTCGATCGTGCAGCGCGAGGCCGGATCGAACATCGACGACTTCTACAAGGTCGCGCGCGTCTTCCAGAACCGGCTCGACCAGGGGTGGCGGCTCGAATCCGACGCCACCGTCGCCTACGGAACGGGCAACACGCACACCGTCTGGACGACCGGCGAGGAACGGGCGGATGCCAGCAACCTCTACAACACCTACGTCAATGACGGGCTGCCGATCGGGCCGATCGGGCTGCCGGGCGAGGCGGCGATCGACGCCGCGCTGAACCCCGCCGACGGCCCGTGGATGTTCTTCGTTCCGATCAACCTCAAGACCGGTGAGACCGTGTTCTCCGAGACGGTCGCGCAGCACGAGGCGGCGGTCGCCCAGCTGCAGGCCTGGTGCCGCGCCAGCACGGAGAACGCGGCGTACTGTGCCTGAGTCGCCCGAGCTCCGCCTCGCGGTGCTCGGCTCGCCGATCTCGCACTCGAAGTCGCCGAAGCTGCACGCGGCCGCGTACCGCGCGCTGGGGCTCGACTGGGGCTACGAGGCAATCGAACTGGATGCGGCGCAGCTCGGCGACTTCGTGGCGGGCCTGGACGCGTCCTGGCGGGGCCTCTCGCTGACGATGCCGCACAAGCATGTGGTGCTCTCGCTGCTCGATGAGCGCGACCCGCTCGTGGACCTTGTCGGCGCCGCCAACACCCTGCTGCTGGACGACGGCGCGCGCCGCGGCTTCAACACCGACGTGGAGGGCATCGTGCGCGCCTTCGCCGATCACGGGGTCACGGCGCTCGACACGGTCGAGATCCTGGGCGCGGGCGCGACCGCGCAGAGCGCGCTGGCCGCCGCGGCTCAGCTCGGAGCGCGCGCCGCGCGCGTCGTCGTGCGCAACCTCGCCCGCGCGGAGTCGCTGATCCCGCTGGCCGAGCGGCTGGGAGTCGAGCTCACGCGGGAGCGCTTCGGCGATCCCCGTGGATCGCTGAGCCCCGACGCGGTGATCTCGACCCTCCCCGGAGGCACGTCGATCGTCCGCGAGTTCCCCGCAGAGCTGCGCGGCAGCGCCGTCCTGTTCGATGTCGCCTACGACCCGTGGCCGAGCGCCCTGGCGGCCTCGTGGCAGCAGGCCTCCGGGCGCGTCGTGAGCGGTCTGGAGATGCTCGTGCACCAAGCCGTGGCACAGGTTCGCATCTTCGTCTCGGGGTCCGCCGACGTCGCGCTGAGCCGCGAGGACGAGGTCCGCGACGCGATGCGGTCGGTCGTCGGGCTGGGAACCTGAAAGAATCGACGACATGCTTCGTTGGTTGACCGCCGGGGAATCGCACGGCCCCGAACTCGTCGCGATTCTCGAGGGCATGCCCGCGGGCGTGCCGATCTCGCCTGAACAGATCCAAGACGACCTGCAGCGTCGCAAGCTCGGCTACGGCCGGGGCGCGCGCATGAAGTTCGAACAGGACGAGCTCTCGATCTCGGGCGGCATCCGCTTCGGCAAGACCGTCGGCGGCCCAGTCGCGCTGCGCGTGGGCAACACCGAGTGGCCGCGCTGGGTCGACGTGATGAGCGCCACGCCGGTCGACCCGGAGACTCTGCCGAAGGGCCGAGGGGCCGCTCTGACGCGCCCCCGCCCGGGCCACGCCGACCTCGTCGGCATGCAGAAGTACGACTTCCCCGAGTCGCGCAACGTGCTCGAGCGCGCAAGCGCTCGCGAGACGGCGGCCCGGGTCGCCCTCGGCGCCGTCGCCCGAGCCTTCCTCGCCGAGCTCGGCGTGCGCCTGGTCGCGCACACCCTCTCGATCGAGACGGTCCGCGTGCCTGACGGGGCCGCGCTGCCCACGCCTGATGACGTGGACGCCCTGGACGCCGACCCGCTGCGCTGCTTCGACGCGGCCACGAGCGCCGAGATGGTGGCGCGCATCGACCGGGCCCACGACGACGGCGACACGCTCGGCGGCGTCGTCGAGGTGCTCGCCTACGGTCTCCCGCCGGGACTCGGAAGCTACGTGCACTGGGACCGTCGACTGGATGCGCAGCTCGCGGCCGCGATCATGGGAATCCAGGCGATCAAGGGCGTCGAGATCGGCGACGGCTTCGAGACCACGCGGCGCCCGGGTTCGCAGGCGCACGACGAGATCGTCGCCGCGGACGGCGTCATCGGGCGACTCAGCGACAAGGCCGGCGGCACCGAGGGCGGCATGTCGACCGGCACGCTGCTGCGCGTCCGCGCCGGCATGAAGCCGATCGCGACCGTTCCGCATGCGCTGCGCACCGTCGACGTCGCCACCGGCGAGGAGGCGGCCGCGCACCACCAGCGCTCGGACGTCTGCGCCGTGCCGGCCGCGGGTGTCGTCGCCGAGGCGATGGTCGCGCTCGTGCTCGCAAATGCGATGCTCGAGAAGTTCGGCGGCGACTCGATCGGCGAGACGCGCCGCAACCTCGACGCGTACCTGGCGGCGATCCCCGATTCGCTTCGCACCGCGTCCGTGACGGTCACCGAGTGAGCGCAGTGCACCCCGCGGCCGTCTTCATCGGCCCGATGGGCGCCGGAAAGACGCGCATCGGAAAGCGCGTCGCGCGGCTTCTCGGCGCCGGATTCACCGACACCGACAAGGTCGTCGTTGCCGCGCACGGGCCGATCCCCGAGATCTTCGAGACGCACGGGGAGGCGCACTTCCGTCGCCTCGAGCGCGAGGCGGTGGCTGCGGCGCTGGCGACCGATCACGTTGTCTCGCTCGGCGGCGGAGCCGTGCTGGACTCCGCGACGCAGTCCGACCTGGGTGAGCTGCCTGTCGTCTACCTGACGGTGACTGCGGAGACGGTTGCGCCGCGGCTCGCCGACGGCAACCGCCCGCTGGTGAAGGACGGCATCGCGAGCTGGCAGCGCATCTTCGACGCCCGCCGACCCATCTACGAGCGACTCGCGCACCTCACGGTCGCCACCGACGGTCGCCGCAACGACGACATCGCCCAGGAGGTGGCCGCATGGCTGCAGACGCCGTGAGTGCAACGACGATTCAGGTGGCGGGGACTCCCGGCTACGACGTGACGATCGGGCGCGGACTGCTCGACACCCTGCCGAGCCAGCTCGGCGCCGCGGTGGCGCGCGTTCTCATCGTGCACGCACCGATCCTCGGTGCTCGCGCCGAGGCGCTGCGCGAGCAGCTGGCCTCGCAGTACCAGGTCTATCTCGCTGAGATCCCGGATGCCGAAGGCGCCAAGCGCGTCGAGGTGGCCGCATTCTGCTGGCAGATCATGGGCCAGACCGACTTCACCCGCAGCGACGTCGTCATCGGCCTGGGCGGCGGCGCGACCACCGACCTCGCCGGCTTCGTCGCCGCGACGTGGCTGCGCGGCGTCGACGTGATCCAGATCCCCACCACCGTGCTGGGCATGGTGGATGCGGCAGTCGGCGGCAAGACCGGCATCAACACGGCCGAGGGCAAGAACCTCGTCGGGGCGTTCCACGCACCGCGAGCGGTGCTCTGCGACCTCGACCTGCTGACCGGTCTGCCGAAGAACGAGATCCTCGCCGGCTACGCCGAGGTGGTGAAGGCCGGTTTCATCGCCGAGCCGGAGATCCTCGACATTGTGGAGGCCGACGTCGACGCCGCGACCGATCCGACCACCGCGGAGTTCCGGCGCTGCCTCGAACTCGCGATCGCCGTCAAGGCGCGGGTCGTGGGGGAGGACTTCACCGAGCAGGGCCTGCGCGAGATCCTGAACTACGGGCACACCCTCGGCCACGCGATCGAGCACGCCGAGCGCTATCAGTGGCGCCACGGCGCCGCGGTCGCGATCGGCATGATGTTCGCCGCGGAGCTGTCGCGACTGACGCGCTCGCTGAGCGACGAGGAGGTGGATCGGCACCGCCGCATCCTCGAATCGCTGAGCCTTCCCACGAGCTACCCGCTCGGCCGATGGAAGACGCTCTACGCGACGATGCAGCGCGACAAGAAGGCGCGAGGCTCGATGCTGCGCTTCATCGTGCTCGACGCGATCGGCCGCCCGACCACGCTGAACGGCGTCGACGAATCGCTGCTGTTCACCGCGTACCAGGAGATCGCCGATTAGGTTCGGCCGCGCCCGCGCACTCCCGCTGGCGCGACGGCGCGCCGTCAAGCAGGTGGGGCATTCCGAGATCGTCGTCACACGCAATCACGACGCCGTCCCGGTCTGAGTCGCGCGCGCCTTCGCTAGGCTCACAGTCATGACGCGCGTCTTCGTTCTCAACGGACCCAACCTCGGTCGCCTCGGCAGCCGGGAGCCGGAGGTCTACGGGCACCAGGATCTCTCGGCGCTGCGCGTGATGCTCGCGAGCGACCCGAGCGCCGAGGGCATCGAGATCGACCTGCGGCAGACCGACGACGAGGGCGAGCTGATCGGCTGGCTGCACGAGGCGGTCGACGCGAACGCGCCGGTGATCCTGAATCCGGCGGCCTTCACTCACTACAGCTACGCGCTGCGCGACGCGGCCGCGCTCGTCGCGAAGGCGGGCCTTCCGCTTGTCGAGGTGCACATCTCGAACCCGCACGCACGGGAGACCTTCCGGCACACGAGCGTGATCTCGGGCATCGCCTCGGGCGTCATCGCCGGCTTCGGGTTCGACTCGTACGTCCTCGCCCTCGCGGCGGTTCGTCGCGCGAACTGACGCTCGTCTACACTCGACTGCGGCACTGCGGGGTCTCGATACGCCGCTTCTCGGCTACCCGACCCGCTCCAGGAGGCAAAACATGGCGACCACCAACGACATCAAGAACGGCAGCGTGCTGTCGATCGACGGCCAGCTCTGGAACGTCATCGAGTTCCAGCACGTCAAGCCGGGCAAGGGCGGCGCCTTCGTGCGCACCAAGCTCAAGAACGTGATGAGCGGCAAGACCGTCGACCGCACGTTCAACGCCGGCACCAAGATCGACTTCGCGACCGTCGACCGTCGCGACTTCCAGTTCCTGTACAAGGACGGCGAGGACTTCGTGTTCATGGACACGAGCGACTACGACCAGCGCACCATCCCGGCCGCCGTCGTCGGCGACGCTGCCAACTTCATGCTCGAGAACCAGATCGCGACCATCGCGACCCACGAGGGCGAGGCGCTCTACGTCGAGCTCCCCGCCTCTGTCGTGCTCGAGGTGACCTACACCGAGCCCGGCCTCCAGGGCGATCGCTCCAGTGCCGGCACCAAGGCCGCCACGCTCGAGACCGGCTACGAGATCCAGGTTCCGCTCTTCCTCGAGCAGAACACCCGGGTCAAGGTCGACACCCGTGACGGCTCGTACCTCGGTCGCGTGACCGACTAGTGAGCGCACGGACCAAAGCCCGCAAGCGCGCGCTCGACATCCTCTTCGGTGCCGACGTTCGCGGCATTCCGATCGCCGATCTGCTGGCCGACGAATCGGTGCGCGCGGCTTCCCAGCCGCAGCGCGAGTCGTCGTGGCTGTATGCCCGCGAGATCGTGGCCGGGGTGCAGGAGCACCTCGACGAGATCGACACCGTGATCATCGAGCACGCGCAGGGCTGGAAGCTGGACCGGATGCCCGCGCTCGACCGCGCGCTCGCGCGACTGGCGACCTGGGAGATCCTGTTCAACCCCGAGGTGCCGAACCCGGTGGCGATCTCGGAGGCCGTGGAAGCTGCGACGATCATGAGCACCGACGACTCGGCGGGATTCCTCAACGGTCTGCTCGGTGGAGTCGCGCGCAGCCAGGAGTAGCGACATGCGCGGCGCGCTCATTCTCGACTTCGACGGCACGCTCTGCGTCGGAGATGCGCCGGTGCGCGAGTACGCGCGCCACGCCTTCACGAACGTGCCCGACGGCGCGGCGCGGCTGTCGCGACTGGACGACTTCCTCGCCCACGGCGCCGGGCTCGACGCCGCCCGTGATGGCTACCAGGCCGTCGCGGCGCTCGCGCGCGAGGCGGTGGTCCCGCGCGCGGCGCTGCACGAGGCGTTCCAGCGCAGCCGCGCCGACATCGCCAGCTGGATCGGCGAGGTGCGCGCCCCCGAGGGGATGCGCGAGCTCCTCGCCGAGCTGGACCACGTCTCCCGCATCCTCATCACCAACTCGCCGGCCGGGGGCCTCGACCAGGTGATCGAGGGCCTCGGCCTTTCCGACGTGCTCGATCAGGTCGTGACCGACGCCCGGAAACCCGAGGGCATGTCCGCCGCCCTCGACCGCGCGGGCGTCCTCGCCTCGGGCCATGCACTGGCGAGCCTCGGCGACATCTGGGAGAACGATCACGCCGAGATCCAGGCGCGGGGCGGAGTCACGTTCCTGATCGACCGGCACCGACGGGGAGACGGAGCGCCCACCCGGCGGGCCGCCACCGCCGAGGAGCTGTATCCGGCGATCCGCGATTGGGCCGACGCGCTGTCAATGTAAACGTTGGGGAAATTCTCACCTGTAGCGCCCGGAAGCGATCCGAGGCACGCTTAACGTTGGGACGGTGCCCCCACTGCGCGGGGCAGCTTTTCCAGCGCCGCATCTCGGCGGCGATTGAGGCATGGAGGACATCGTGAAGAAATCGTTCCTGACCCTGGCGACCGTGGCGGTCGCGGGTCTTGCGCTCTCGGCGTGTGCGCCGACCGAAGACGCGGCGCCGGAGGCGCCCGAGACGCTCGTCGTCGGCCTCGTGCCGTCGCAGGACGTCGACCAGCTCGTGCTCGACGGCGAAGAGCTCGCGGGGCTCCTCGAGGCGCAGCTCGACATGCCCGTCGACGTGATCGTCACCGACAGCTACAACGCCCTCGTGGTCGCCATGCAGGCCGGTCAGGCGCACGTCGGCATGTTCGGTCCGATCGCGCTCGTGCAGGCCGTCGACCAGGCCGGCGCCGAGGCGGTCCTCCAGTCGGTCCGCTTCGGATCGAGCACCTACGTCACTCAGTGGTTCACGAACGACACGGACCGCTTCTGCACCACCGACATCGTCACGGACGAGGACGGCTACACCTTCTGCAACGGCACCGACACGGCCGAGTCCGGCCCCGTCGGCCAGGACGCGCTCGCGAACATCACCGAGGACGAGATCATCGCCTTCGTCGATGAGGGCTCGGCCTCGGGCTACTACTACCCGGCGACGCAGCTTCAGGAGGTCGGCCTCGACCCGTTCAACCTGAGCGGCGCGTTCTTCGCGGGCGGGCACCCGAACGCGGTCAGCGCCGTGGCGCGCGGAGAGGCCACCGTCGGAACCAGCTACAACGACGCGCGCTCAAGCGTCGTCGAGGAGATCCCGACCGTCGGCAGTGACGTCACCGTGTTCGCCTGGTCGACCAACATTCCGAACGACGGCATCGCCGTCGGCGGCGACCTGCCGGAGGACCTGAAGACGTCGATCACCGACGCGTTCCTCGCGATCGCCGACACCGAGGACGGCATCGCGATCCTCAACGCCATCTACAACATCGACGGACTCGTGCCCGCCGACCTCGACGCGCTCGACGCAGCGCGCCAGGTCGAGGCCAACTTCGGCGAGTAGACCGAAGAAGTTCCGCAACTCGGGGGCGGCGCCACGGCGCTGTCCCCGAGTTTCTCGATGGGGGAGGATGGGTCTGTGATCCGCTTCGCGAAGGTGTCCGTGCGCTACCCGAATGGGACCATCGGTCTCGACGAGATCGATCTCGAGATCCCCGACGGCCAGTTCGTCGTCGTGGTGGGGCTCTCGGGGGCCGGCAAGTCGACGCTGGTTCGCTCGATCAACGGTCTGGTCACCCCGACCGGGGGAGAGCTGGAGGTCTCGGGCCAGCGCGTCGACGGGGCCAAGAAGAGCGCCCTGCGGCGCCTGCGCTCCAAGGTGGGCATGGTCTTCCAGTCCTTCAACCTCGTGACCCGCACGAGCGTCCTGAACAACGTGCTGGTCGGACGACTGCACGCGACCCCCACCTGGCGAGCGCTGCTCGGCTGGTATCGCAAGGCGGATGTCGAGCTCGCCTTCCAGGCGCTCGAGCGCGTGGGCATCGTCGAGAAGGCCTACACCCGGGCCTCGCAGCTCTCCGGCGGCCAGCAGCAGCGCGTGGCGATCGCGCGCGTTCTCGCCCAGCAGCCCGACGTGATCCTCGCCGACGAGCCGGTCGCCTCGCTCGACCCGCCCACCGCCAACCTGGTCATGCGCGACCTGCGCCGGATCAACCGCGACCTCGGCATCACCACGGTCGTCAACCTGCACTTCCTCGATCTGGCGCGCACCTACGCGCAGCGGATCATCGGGATGCGCGGCGGCAAGATCGTCTTCGACGGTCCGCCGGAGGACGCCGACGACGCCGTGTTCGCCGAGATCTACGGACGCTCGCTCACCGCCGAAGACCTGCTTCCCGACGCGGGAGCGGTGGCGGACGCGGCTCCCGGCGCGACCGCATGACCGCGGCCACCGCCTCTGCCGCGCCGAATCGAACGGCGCGTCCGGCACGCCCGCGGCCTCCGCTCGGAGCGTGGTCGCTCATCGCGATCGCGGTCGTCGTCACGATCGTGGCGGGCAGCGCGATCGACTTCACGATCCTGCCGCTGTTCACCGACACCGGCCGCGGCTGGTTCATCATCAGCCAGTTCTTCGCTCCCGACTGGAGCTTCCTCGTCCAGACCATCCAGCCGATGTCGGTCACCCTCGCGACCGCCGTGGTGGCGACCGTCATCGGCACCGGCATCGCCCTCGTCGTGTCGTTCCTCGCCTCGACCGTCTCCAACCCGAACGCGATCGTCTACCGGGCCTCGAAGCTCATCCTCTCGGTCGGACGCTCCCTTCCCGACGTGGTCTGGGGCCTTCTCTTCGTCGCCTTTGTCGGCATCGGCGCCCTGGCCGGCGTGCTCGCGCTCATCATGTTCAACATCGGCATCATCGCCAAGCTCACCGCCGAGACGATCGATGCGGTCGACCCGGGCCCGCTCGAAGCGGCGGACGCCTCCGGAGCGAACGTCGTGCAGCGCTCCCGCGTCGCCGTGCTGCCGCAGATCCTGCCCAACTATGTCTCGTACTCGATGTACGTGTTCGAGCTCAACGTGCGCGCCTCGGTGGTGCTCGGATTCGTCGGCGCCGGCGGCATCGGAACGCAGATCGCGGTCCAGCTGGCCCGGTTCAACTACGACAACCTGTCAGCGATCATCGTGCTGCTGTTCGTGGTTGTGTTCCTGATCGACCAGAGCTCCGGCTACCTGCGGCGGAGGCTGGCCCGATGACCGCCACCGTGCCCGCGCCGCGTCCGCAGACGACGCGCCCGGCGCCGCCCAAGAAGTGGCGCGTCCTCACGATCGAGCTGATCGCACTCGCGATCGTGCTGCTGTGCCTCTCGGTCATCGAGATCAAGTGGGAGCGGCTCGCGCAGTTCCCCGAGAACTTCGTCACCTACACCGGGCTCATGCTGCGCGGCGCGCTCAACAACCCGTTCGAGGAGCCCTACGCCGAGTACTGGCTCACCTCGCTCGAGTTCATGGGGCAGTCGCTCGCGATGGCGTGGGTCGGAACGGTGATCGGAGCCCTGCTGTCGTTCCCGATCGGGTTCCTCGCCGCCTCCAACACCGCGCCGCGCTGGATCGTGGTGCCGACCCGGCAGGTGCTCAACGCCATTCGCACGGTGCCCGACGTCATCTTCGCGATCGTCATCATGGTGCCGATCTTCGGCCTCGGGCCGCTGCCCGGAGCCCTCGCCCTCGGCGTCGGCTCGATCGGCACGCTCGGCAAGCTCACCAGTGAGGTGATCGAAGGCATCGACACCGGACCGGTCGAATCGGTGCGCTCCTCGGGTGCGAATCCGCTGCAGGTGATGCGCTGGGCGATTCTGCCGCAGGTGATGCCCGAGGTGATCGCGTTCTGGCTCTACCGCTTCGAGGTGAACATCCGGGCCGGGGCGATCCTCGGCGTCGTCGGCGCCGGCGGAATCGGCTCCCTGCTGTCGCGCGTGTTCGACCAGCGCGACTGGGATCGCATCGGAATCGCGCTCATCGTGATCATCCTCGTGACGATGATCGTCGACGCGATCTCCGGAGCGGTGCGCCACCGCATCATCGCCGGGGCCCCCACCGGGAGTGCCGGCGCCGTCGTGTGACGCCCTGAAAGACGAAGTGTGACGCAAGGTTTCACTTCGTGACATGCCGCGTTGAGTTGCGGCGGCGATGTCCGTAACTTCACAGCCATGCCCGCCGTCACCTCCGTCGCCACCTCGCCCGCGCTCCGCGTCGGGCTGCGTGGCGTCGGCCGCAGCTTCCCGACCGACGCCGGCGACTCCCGCGTCATCCTGCGCGATGTCGACCTCGAGGTCCGCCCCGGAGAGATCGTCGCCCTGCTCGGGCCGTCCGGCTGCGGCAAGTCGACCCTGCTGCGTCTGATCAGCGGGCTCGACCGGCCGAACGCGGGCGAACTGCGCATCGACGGCACCCCGGTGGCGGATGTCGACCAGCGCAGCGCGGTCGCCTTCCAGGAGCCGCGGCTCCTGCCGTGGCGCTCCATTCAGCGCAACGTCGAGCTCGGCCTGCCGCGCGGAACCGACCGCGCCGAAGGCACGGCTCGCGTCCGCGAGCTGTTGAAGCTCGTGCAGCTCGACCACGCCGCGGAGCTCCGCCCGCGTCAGATCTCCGGCGGCATGGCGCAGCGCGCCTCGCTCGCCCGGGCCCTGGCCCGCGGCCCGGGAGTGCTCCTGCTCGATGAGCCGTTCGGCGCCCTCGATGCCCTGACCCGGCTCACCATGCAGGACCTGCTGCTCGATATCCACGCGGCCGAGCCCGCGACCATCGTGCTCGTCACCCACGACGTCGACGAGGCGCTGCAGCTCGCCGACCGGATCGTGCTCCTGGGCACCCAGGAGGCGCATCCGGGCGGGTCGATCCGCCGCATCCTCGAGGTCGGCAAGCCTCGCCCGCGGGACCGGGCCGACCCCGGCATCGCGATCCTCCGCGCCGAGCTTCTCGACCTGCTCGGGGTCGAGACGCACCATCCCGAGAACTACATCACCAAGGCGATCAAGGCGCAGCGCGCACAGCGCGGCGACTGATCGCACCCCCATCCCGCACCATCCACCACAGCACGAAGGACACCCCATGAAGAAGACCTTCCTGGCCGCCGCGGCGACCGCGGTCATCGCCTCGCTTGCCCTCGCGGGCTGCGCCGGCGAGAACGCGACGCCCGGCGCCGGCGCGGGCGGCGAGTGGAGCAAGTCGACGCTCAGCCTCGACTTCGCCACCTACAACCCGCTCAGCCTCATCATCAAGGAGCAGGGCTGGATCGAGGACACCCTCGGCGACGACGTCGCCGTGACCTGGACCCAGTCGCTCGGCTCGAACAAGGCGAATGAGGGCCTGCGCGCCGGCGCCCTCGACGTCGGCTCGACCGCCGGCTCGGCCGCGCTCCTGGCGCGCGCCAACGGCTCGCCCATCCAGACCATCGGGATCTACACCCAGCCCGAGTGGTCGGCGCTCGTCACGCTGCCGGGCAGCGGCATCGAGTCGGTGGCGGACCTGCGCGGCAAGACGGTTGCGGTCACCATTGGCACCGACCCGTACTTCTTCCTGCTGCAAGCGCTCGACGAGGCGGGCGTCGACCCGAGCGAGGTCGACATCCAGAACCTGCAGCACGCCGACGGAGGCGTGGCCCTGGTCAACGGCAGCGTCGACGCCTGGTCGGGTCTTGACCCGATGATGGCCGCGCACGAGCTCAACGACGGCGTGGAGCTGTTCTACCGCAACGTTGACTTCAACACCTACGGCTTCCTGAACGCGACGGAGGACTTCATCACCAACAACGCCGACCTCGCGCAGGTCGTCGCCGACGCCTACGAGAAGGCGCGCGCCTGGGCTCTGGAGAACCCGGACGAGACCGCGCAGCTGCTCGCCGACGTCTCGGGCCTCGACCTCGAGGTCGCCACGGTCGTGCTCCTGGAGCGCACCGTCATCGACCTCGACTTCGCTCCCGGCGCCGCGCAGTACTCGGTGCTCGAGGTCGTCGGACCGATCCAGGTCGCCAACGGCGACATCCCGTCGCAGGACCAGGCCGACGCCGCGCTCGAGACGTTGTTCAACACGACGTTCGCCGACGCCGCCGACCCGAGCCGGGTGGGCTGAGCATCATGGCGGCTTCCCCCGAATACCTGAACGGCGAGACGGTCGTGCGCGGCGGCAGCGCCGCGCCGTCGGCCGACCCTCAGGTGACGGGGGAGGCCGCCACGCTCGCCGCCGCTGGCCGGTTCGGCTCGTCCGGAACCCAGCGCCCGCGCGCCGGGCGTCGCGCCGGATCGCGGGCGGCACTCGGCGCGATCATCCCGCTCGCCCTACTCGCGCTCTGGTGGGCGGCGTCGCACCTCGGCTGGGTGCCGCTGTTCAAGCTGCCCACGCCGGAGTCGCTCGTCGTCGCCGCGATCGACCTCGCCCAGCGCGGACTGCTCTGGGAGCACATCGGCATCTCCACCCAGCGGGTCTTCCTCGGCTTCGCAATCGGCGCGGTCGCGGGCCTCGCGCTCGGCTCCCTCGTCGGGCTGTCTCGGCTCGCCGACGGCTTCCTGGCGGCGACCGTCGGGGCGGCGCGCGCGGTTCCGTCGCTCGCCTGGGTGCCGCTGCTCATCCTGTACCTGGGCTTCGGCGAGGACTCCAAGGTCACCCTCGTCGCGATCGGGGCGCTCTTCCCGGTCTACACAACCGTGGCCGGAGCTCTGCGGCACGTCGACCCGCACCTGGTCGAGCTGGGTCGCGCGTACGGGTTCCACGGAATCCGGCTGCTTTTGACCGTGCAGCTGCCCGCCGTCATCCCCGCGATCGTGTCGGGGCTGCGGCTCGCGCTCGCGCAGGCCTGGCTGTTCCTGGTCGCCGCCGAGCTGCTCGGCTCGACGATGGGGCTCGGATTCCTGCTCATCGAGTCGCAGAACAACGGCCGCATCGACCGCCTGTTCCTGGCGATCATCGTGCTCGCCATCCTCGGCAAGCTCTCCGACGCCCTCATCGGCCTCCTCGAGCGCGCCCTCCTCTCCCGCTGGGGCTAGCCCCCGGCCCCACCGTTTTCAGGAGGAAGTGTGACGGATGTGGCAGAAGCGTCCCATCGACGTGACGCACGCCACATCCGTCACACGAACTCCTGAAAAGGGAAGTGCTAGTGTGAGCGGAGTTTGACCACCTTTAAGTCCGTCCGGGAGGCGGGGAAGGAGGTCCGGATGCGCACGCGAACCGTGCTGCAGCAGGACGACATCCAGAGGGCTCTCACCCGCATCGCGCACGAGATCCTCGAAGCCAATCGCGGAGCGTCCGATCTCGTGCTCCTGGGCATTCCGACCCGGGGCGTGCTCCTCGCCGAGCGCCTCGCCGCCACGCTCGAGAAGCTCGAACCCGGCTCCGCCGCGGTCGGCTCCCTCGACGTCACGATGTACCGCGACGATCTCGCGGCCCAGCCGACCCGCACCCCGCACCCGACGCGGATTCCCGCCGGCGGCATCGACGGCAAGACGGTCGTGCTCGTCGACGACGTGCTCTACTCCGGCCGGACCATCCGCGCCGCCCTCGACGCGCTGAACGACCACGGTCGCCCGCGCGCCGTGCGCCTCGCCGTGCTCGTCGATCGCGGACACCGCGAACTGCCGATTCGCGCCGACTACGTCGGCAAGAACCTGCCGACGTCCACGACGGAGCGCATCAACGTGCACCTCGCCGAGACCGACGGCGACGACCTGATCGCGATCTCCGCGCCCTCTGAGGGGGAGACGCGATGACCGAGCTGCGCCACCTGCTGAGCGCGCATGAGCTCGACCGCGACACCGCGATCGCGATCCTCGACATCGCCGAGGACATGGGCGACGTCGCCACGCGCACCGTGCCGAAGCTGCCGACGCTGCGCGGCCGCACCGTCGCCAACCTGTTCTTCGAGGACTCCACGCGCACCCGCCTGAGCTTCGAGTCGGCAGCCAAGAAGCTCTCGGCCGACGTGATCACTTTCAGCGCCAAGGGCTCGAGCGTGTCGAAGGGCGAGAGCCTGAAGGACACGGCGCAGACGATCGCCGCGATGGGCATCGACGCGGTCGTGCTGCGGCACAGCGCCTCGGGCGCCGCGCACACCCTCGCCACGAGCGGCTGGATCGACGCGGCCGTCGTGAACGCCGGCGACGGCACGCACGAGCATCCCACCCAGGGCCTGCTTGACGCGTTCACGATGCGCAAGGCCCGGCACGGCGCCGCCTCCCGCGGCAAGGACCTCGAGGGGCTCCGTGTCACGATCGTCGGCGACGTGCTGCACTCGCGCGTCGCGCGCAGCAACGTCTGGCTGCTGACGACGCTCGGCGCCCGGGTGCACCTGGTCGCCCCCACCACCCTGCTGCCGACCGGCATCGCCTCGTGGCCGGTGACGACGGGATCCAGCCTCGACGAGGCGATCGCGGCAAAGCCGGATGTGCTGATGATGCTGCGCATCCAGCAGGAGCGGATGCACGCCGCCTTCTTCCCGCACGAGCGCGAGTACGCCCGCCAGTGGGGCCTCGATGACGCCCGGTTCGCCCAGCTTTCGCCGCATACGATAGTGATGCACCCCGGACCGATGAACCGCGGTCTCGAGATCTCGGCGGCGGCCGCCGATTCGCCGCAGTCGCGAGTTCTCGATCAGGTCACCAACGGGGTGTCGATTCGAATGGCGGTGCTCTACCTCGTGCTCTCGGGAACCTCGTCGAACGCACCCACCACGACCGGAGGCCCCAGCGCATGACCATCCTGATTCAGGGCGCCACGCTCCCGAACGGCGAGTCGACCGATCTGCTGATCCGCGACGGTGTGATCGCCGAGCGCGGCTCCGGGATCGCCGCCTCGGGCGCCCAGGTGATCGACGCGAACGGCCTCCAGGCTCTGCCCGGCCTCGTCGACCTGCACACCCACCTGCGCGAGCCCGGCTTCGAGCAGAGCGAGACGGTGCTCACCGGCTCGCGCGCAGCGGCCGCGGGCGGCTTCACCGCCGTGCACGCGATGGCGAACACCTTCCCGGTGGCCGACACCGCGGGCGTCGTCGAGCAGGTCGCCTCGCTCGGCGCACAGCACGGCTACGTCACGGTGCGCCCGATCGGCGCCGTCACGGTCGGCCTCGCGGGGGAGCGCCTCAGCGAGATCGGCGCGATGGCGCAGTCGCGCGCGCAGGTGCGCGTCTTCAGCGACGACGGCAAATGCGTGCACGACCCGCTGCTGATGCGGCGCGCGCTCGAGTACGTCTCGACGTTCGGCGGCGTCGTCGCCCAGCACGCCCAGGAACCGCGCCTCACCGAGGGCGCCCAGATGAACGAGGGCGAGCTGTCGAGCCGCCTCGGTCTCGCCGGCTGGCCCGCCGTCGCCGAGGAGTCGATCATCGCGCGCGACGTGCTGCTCGCCGAGCACGTCGGCGCCCGACTGCACATCTGCCACCTCTCGACCGCCGGCAGCGTCGAGGTGGTGCGCTGGGCGAAGGCACGCGGCATCGCGGTGACGGCCGAGGTCACCCCGCACCACCTGCTGCTGACCGAGCAGCTGGTCGAGAGCTACGACCCGCGCTTCAAGGTGAACCCGCCGCTGCGACGCGACGAGGACGTGCACGCGCTGCGCGCAGCGCTGGCCGACGGCACGATCGACATTGTCGCGACCGATCACGCGCCGCACCCCGTCGAGACGAAGGAATGCGCCTGGGCCGAGGCCAGCTTCGGCATGGTCGGCCTGGAGAGCGCGCTGAGCGTCGTGCAGGAGGCCGTCGTCGACAGCGGCCAGCTCGGCTGGGCCGATGTGGCGCGCGTGCTCTCGAGCGCGCCCGCCGAGATCGGCCTGCTCGACGGCTACGACGCTGCGTTCGCGGTCGGCAGCCCCGCGCACGTCACCCTCTACGACCCGAGCGCGCGCTCCGACTTCAGCACGGAGCGGCTTCGCGGCAAGGGCATCAACTCGCCCTACCTCGGCCGCTCGCTCCCGGGACGCGTCGTCGCGACGCTGCATGGCGGAGTGCCGACCGTGCTGGACGGCGAGCTGCGGCCCGCCGAGGAGGTGTCGCATGGATAAGGTCCTGCCGACCCTGATCGTCGTCGCCGTGCTCGCGCTGGTCTTCGGCTCGCTCGCGGTCGCCTGGCGCGCGCGCACGCGTCGCCACGCGAGCCTCGGCGCGCTGCCGACACCGCCCGCCGAGCTCGGTGGGGCGCGCGCCAGCTTCGAGGCGCTGTACCTCGCCACGACGCAGGCCGAGCAGCCGCTGGAGCGGATCACCGTGCCCGGTCTCGGCTTCCGCTCGCAGGCGGTGCTTCGCATCCACGAGACCGGGCTCGAGCTCGACCTCGGCGGCCGCGCCGGCCCGGCGTTCATCCCGCGGGAGCGCATCGTCGGCGCCGGCCGCGCCAACTGGACGATCGACCGTGCCTCCGGCGGCGACCGCCTGGTGTTCGTGCGCTGGCTGCTGGGCGACGGCGACCTCGCGGTCGACTCGACGTTCCGCGCCTCCGACCCGGCGGCACTCGCCGACGCCCTGCTTGCTCTCGTTCCCGTTTCAACCGAAAGCGACGCCTCATGATCCGCCACGACCCCGCCGTTCTCGTTCTGGAGGACGGCACGCGCTACGCCGGCCACGCCTACGGCGCGCGCGGACGCACCCTCGGCGAGGCGGTCTTCGCCACCGGCATGACCGGCTATCAGGAGACCCTCACCGACCCGAGCTACGCCGGTCAGATCGTCGTGCAGACCGCGCCGCACATCGGCAACACCGGCATGAACGACGAGGACCCGGAGTCCCGCCGCATCTGGGTGGCCGGCTACGTCGTGCGCGACCCCTCCCGCGTGGTCAGCAACTTCCGCGCGCTCCGCTCGCTGGATGACGAACTGGAGAGCACCGGCATCGTCGGCATCACCGGCATCGACACGCGAGCGCTGACCCGCCGCCTGCGCGACACCGGCTCGATGCGGGCCGGGATCTTCTCCGGCTCCGACGCCGAGCTGGATGCCGAGGCGCAGCTGGCCCTGGTGCGCGAGGCGCCCGAGATGGCCGGCCAGAACCTGTCGGCCCAGGTCTCCGTGGAGACCGCCCTGGTGACGCCCGCGGAGGGCGAGCGGATCGGCAATCTCGCGGTGCTCGACCTCGGCATCAAGCAGGCGACGGTCAACAACCTCGCCGCGCGCGGCTTCGAGGTGCACGTGCTGCCGCAGTCGGTTTCGCTCGACGAGCTGCTCGCCATCGACCCGGTCGCGGTGTTCTACTCCAACGGCCCAGGCGACCCGTCGGCAAGCGACGCCCACGTCGCGCTGCTGCGCGGGGTGCTCGACGCCGGCCTGCCGTTCTTCGGCATCTGCTTCGGCAACCAGCTGCTCGGCCGCGCCCTCGGCTACGGCACCTACAAGCTGCCCTTCGGCCACCGCGGCATCAACCAGCCGGTGCTCGACAAGGCGACCGGCAAGGTCGAGATCACCGCCCACAACCACGGCTTCGCGGTCGACGCTCCGCTGGATGCCCCCAGCGACAGCCCGAACGGCTACGGCAAGGTCGAGGTGAGCCACATCGGCCTCAACGACCAGGTGGTCGAGGGACTCAACGCCCTTGAGATCCCCGCCTTCTCAGTGCAGTACCACCCGGAGGCGGCGGCCGGTCCCCACGACGCCAACTACCTCTTCGACAGATTCCGCGACATGGTCGTGGCCCACCAGAGCAAGAAGGCAAAGAACTAGTGCCCAAGCGTCCCGACATCAACTCCGTCCTGGTCATCGGCTCCGGCCCGATCGTCATCGGGCAGGCGGCCGAGTTCGACTACTCCGGCACGCAGGCCTGCCGCGTCCTCCGCGAGGAGGGCGTCCGCGTGATCCTGGTGAACCCCAACCCGGCGACGATCATGACTGACCCGGACTTCGCCGACGCCACCTACATCGAGCCGATCAACGCGGAGGCGCTGGAGGCGATCATCGCGAAGGAGAAGCCGGATGCGATCCTGCCGACCCTGGGCGGCCAGACCGCGTTGAACGCGGCCATCGCGCTCGATGCGGACGGCATCCTCGAGAAGTACGGCGTCGAGCTGATCGGCGCGAGGGTCGAGGCCATCAACAAGGGCGAGGACCGTCAGATCTTCAAGGATCTGGTCATCGAGGCGGGGGCGGACGTCGCCCGCAGCTACGTCGTGAAGACGGTTCCCGCTGCGGTGGAGGCGGCCGAGGAGCTCGGCTACCCGCTCGTCGTGCGCCCCTCGTTCACCATGGGCGGGCTCGGTTCCGGGTTCGCGCACGACCGCGCCGAGCTGGTGCGCATGGTCACCGACGGCCTTCACCAGTCGCCGACCACCGAGGTGCTCTTGGAGGAGTCGATCCTCGGCTGGAAGGAGTACGAGCTCGAGCTCATGCGCGACACGGCCGACAACACCGTGGTCGTCTGCTCGATCGAGAATGTCGACCCGGTCGGCGTGCACACGGGCGACTCGATCACGGTCGCCCCCGCCTTGACCCTCACCGACCGTGAGTACCAGCGACTCCGCGACATCGGCATCGACATTATCCGCGCCGTCGGCGTCGACACCGGCGGCTGCAACATCCAGTTCGCCATCGACCCCGCGAACGGCCGCATCATCGTCATCGAGATGAACCCGCGCGTCTCGCGCTCGAGCGCGCTCGCCTCGAAGGCGACCGGCTTCCCGATCGCGAAGATCGCCGCCAAGCTCGCGATCGGCTACCGCCTCGACGAGATCCCGAACGACATCACCAAGGTGACGCCGGCGAGCTTCGAGCCGACCCTGGACTACATCGTGGTCAAGGTGCCGCGCTTCGCGTTCGAGAAGTTCCCCAGCGCGGATGCCACCCTCACCACGACGATGAAGAGCGTCGGCGAGGCGATGGCGATCGGTCGCAACTACTCGACCGCGCTGCAGAAGGCGCTCCGGTCGCTGGAGAAGCGGGGGAGCAGCTTCCACTGGGGCGATCAGCCGCGCTCGAAGGCGGAGCTCATCGAGATCAGCGTGACCCCGACCGACGGTCGCATCGTCACGGTCCAGCAGGCGCTGCGTGCCGGCGCCACGGTCGACGAGATGTTCGAGGCGACCGGCATCGACCCGTGGTTCCTCGACCAGATCGTGCTGATCAACGAGGTGGCCGACGAGATCGCCGCGCACGACGCGCTCGATGCCGACCTGTTCCGGCACGCGAAGGACCACGGCTTCTCGGACGCGCAGATCGCGCAGCTGCGCGGTCTCGACGAGCAGCAGGTGCGCGACGCGCGCTGGGAGCTCGGCATCCGTCCCGTCTTCAAGACGGTCGACACCTGCGCGGGCGAGTTCCCGGCGCTCACGCCGTACCACTACTCGAGCTACGACGCCGAGACGGAGGTGGCGCCGTCGGAGGGCAAGAAGGTGGTCATCCTCGGCTCCGGCCCCAACCGCATCGGCCAGGGCGTCGAGTTCGACTACTCGTGCGTGCACGCGAGCTTCGCGCTGTCGGCCGCCGGGTACGAGACGATCATGATCAACTGCAACCCGGAGACGGTCTCGACCGACTACGACACCAGCGACCGGCTCTACTTCGAGCCGCTCACGCTGGAGGACGTGCTGGAGGTCATCCACGCCGAGTCGCAGTCCGGCGAGCTCGTGGGCGTCATCGTGCAGCTCGGCGGCCAGACCGCGCTCGGGCTCGCGAAGGGCCTCGAGGCGGCGGGCGTGCCGATCCTCGGCACCAGCCCGGAGGCGATCGACCTGGCGGAGGAGCGCGGGCACTTCTCGCGCATTCTCCGGGACGCGGGCCTCGTCGCACCGCGCAACGGCACCGCGACGGATGCGCCGAGCGCGATCCGCGTGGCGGAGGAGATCGGCTACCCGGTCCTGGTGCGCCCGAGCTACGTGCTCGGCGGACGCGGCATGGAGATCGTCTACGACACGCCCAGCCTCGAGGACTACTTCGAGCGGGTGCGCGAGCACGCCATCATCGGCCCCGGCGCGCCGCTGCTGGTCGACCGCTTCCTCGATGACGCGGTCGAGATCGACATCGACGCTCTGTACGACGGCACCGAGCTCTACGTCGGCGGGATCATGGAGCACATCGAGGAGGCCGGGGTCCACTCCGGCGACTCGGCGTGCACCCTGCCGCCGGTGACGCTCGGGCGCGGCATCCAGGACCAGGTGGTCGACGCGACGCGCAAGATCGCCGAGGGAATCGGCGTTCGCGGGCTGATCAACGTGCAGTTCGCGATCGGCGCGGGCGTGCTCTACGTGCTCGAGGCGAATCCGCGCGCCAGTCGCACGGTGCCCTTCGTCTCGAAGGCGCTCGGCATCCCGCTGGCGAAGGCGGCGTCGCTCGTCATGGTCGGCAAGACCGTGCGCGATCTCGTCGGCGACGGCCTGCTGCCCGAGCACGACGGCTCGATCGTGTCGCTCGATTCGCCGGTCTCGGTGAAGGAGGCGGTGCTGCCGTTCAAGCGGTTCCGCACCCGCGAGGGCAACGTCGTGGATTCGGTCCTCGGGCCGGAGATGCGCTCCACCGGTGAGGTCATGGGCATCGACACCGACTTCCCGCGGGCCTTCGCCAAGAGCCAGGATGCGGCCTACGGCGGACTGCCGGAGAGCGGCCGGGTGTTCGTCTCGGTGGCCGATCGTGACAAGCGCGCCACCGTGCTGCCGATCCTGCGTCTCAGCCAGCTCGGCTTCGAGATCGTCGCGACGGAGGGCACCGCCGAGGTGCTCGCCCGCAACGGCATCCAGGCGACCACCGTGCGCAAGTACTTCGAGGGCCAGGTGGACGACGGCGGCGAGCCGACGGTGGTCGACCTGATCAACGCGGGCGAGATCGACGTCGTGATCAATACGCCGAGCGGGAGCACCGCGCGCGCCGACGGCTTCGAGATCCGCACCGCGACGGTCGCGGCCGACAAGCCGCTGTTCACGACGATCGCGCAGCTCGCGGCGGCGGTGGCGGCGTTCGAGATCAAGCGCGGCGACATCCGCGTGCGAAGCCTGCAGGACTACGCGGCCGATCGCGCGGTTCGCGAGGCCGCCCGGTGAGCACGCTGACCGCCGGGACGCCGGGGGAGACCTTCGGCGCTCGCCTGGCGCGTGTGGTCGAGGAGCGCGGTCGCCTGTGCGTCGGGATCGATCCGCACGCGGCCCTGCTCGCGTCGTGGGGCCTGCCCGACTCCGCAGCGGGCATTCGGGAGTTCGGTCTGCGCGTCGTGGAGGCGTCCGCGGGAACCGCGGGCATCGTCAAACCGCAGATCGGGTTCTTCGAACGGCACGGCTCCGCCGGTTTCGCCGCGCTCGAAGAGGTGCTGGCCGCGGCGCGGGCCGCGGAGCTGCTCGTGATCGCCGACGTGAAGCGCGGTGATGTCGGCAGCTCGGTCGACGCCTACGGGCAGGCCTGGCTGACGCCCGGTTCGCCGTTCGAGGCGGACGCGATGACCGCCGTCGCCTACCAGGGCGTCGGATCCCTCGACGGGGTGCTCGCGCAGGCCTCGTCGCACGGCAAGGGCGTCTTCGTGCTCGCGGCCACCTCCAACCCGGAGGCGACCGACGTGCAGACCGCCCGGGTGCAGTCCGGGCCGCAGCAGGGTCGCACCGTTGCCGCCGCCACGGTCGCCGAGCTGCAGGCCCGACGCACCGAGTCCAGCGCCGCAGCGCCGCTCGATGAGTTCGGCGTCGTCGTGGGGGCGACCGTCGACCTCGGCTCCTACGGCCTCACGCCGGAGGACCTGGCGCGCACCCCGATCCTGGCACCCGGTTTCGGTCATCAGGGGGCGAGCTTCGTGGAGCTGCCGACGCTGTTCGGCCCTGCGCTCCCCGCGGTCATCGCGAGCGCCTCGCGCAGCATCCTGTCGGCGGGACCCGATGGATTGGCCGCTGCCGTGAGCTCGGCCGCGGCGGAGGTGGATGCCGCATGTCGCGCCTGACCCCGCCCGAGGTCGACCGGGTCGCCGCCTCGCGCGCCGCGGTCGCCGCCCGTCGCGCGCGCGCCGCCATCAAGAACTCGGTCGCCAGCGGCGAGAAGCGCGCCCTGGAGGTCGCCGAGAGCGGCTGGGCCGCGGAGCCGAGCGCGCCGGAGGCGACCCTGCGGGTGCGCGAACTGCTGATGAGCATTCCCACCGTGGGCGCCACGCGCGCCGACCGCGCGCTCGACGAGCTCGGCATCGCGCACTCGAAGCGCGTCGGCGGGCTCGGCATCCGGCAGCGCGCGCGGCTGCGCGACTACCTGCTCACCCGCGAGGGACGCGTCGAGACGCCGCACAGCCGCCTCGTCGTCCTCGCCGGACCGACGGCGGTCGGCAAGGGCTCGGTGTCGAGCTTCATCCGCGAGAACTACCCCGACGTCATGTTCAGCGTGTCGGCGACGACGCGCGCCCCGCGCCCGGGCGAGGTCGACGGGGAGCACTACTACTTCATCAGCGACGACGAGTTCGACCGCATGGTGCGCGACGGCGAGTTTCTCGAATACGCGACGGTGCACAACGCCTACCGCTACGGCACGCCGCGTCCGCCCGTCGACGCCGCACTGGCCTCGGGTCGCAGCGTGCTGCTGGAGATCGATCTGCAGGGCGCCCGCGCAGTGCGGAGGGCGATGCCGGAGGCGCTGCTGGTATTCCTGCTGCCGCCGAGCTGGGAGGAGCTGGTGCGCCGACTGGTCGGTCGCGGCACCGAGCCGCCGGCCGAGCAGGCCCGTCGATTGGAGACCGCGAAGGTCGAATTGCGCGCCCAGGACGAGTTCGATGTGCGTGTTGTGAATCGCGACGTCGGCCAAGCGGCGCGCGAGGTCGTAGAATTGCTGGCAGTGCCCGGCGCCTGAGCCGTGGCGCGACGACTCTCCGGAAGGAAACCCATGGCTGACAAGAGCAAGGGCATCATCGACCCGCCCATCGACGAGCTGCTCTCGCGCGTCGACTCGAAGTACCAGCTCGTGATCTTCGCGTCCAAGCGCGCGCGCCAGATCAACGACTACTACGCCGACCTCCACGAGGGCTCGCTGTTCGACAATGTCGGACCGCTCGTCGACTCGACGATCGAGGACAAGCCGCTCTCGGTCGCGCTCCACGAGATCAACGAGGACAAGCTCGTCCTCACGCGCACCGCGGAGTAATCCGGTCCTGCGATGAGGATCGTCGTCGGGATCACCGGCGGCATCGCCGCGTACAAGGCGGTGAATGTCGTGCGCGCCTTCGTGCTCGCCGGTCACGACGTCCAGGTCATCGCGACCGAGGCGGCGCTGCGCTTCGTGGGCCGGCCGACCCTCGAGGCGATCAGCCGCAACCCGGTCCACTCCGAGCTCTACGAGGGCGTCGCCGAGGTGCGCCACGTCGCGCTCGGCCAGCACGCCGACCTCATCGTGATCGCGCCGGCGACCGCGAACACGCTCGCCAAGCTCGCGCAGGGTCTCGCGGACGATCTGCTCGGCAACACGGTGCTGGCGAGCACCGCGCCGCTCGTGGTCGCCCCGGCCATGCACACCGAGATGTGGCAGCACCCGGCCACCGTCGCCAATGTGGCAACGCTGCGCGAGCGCGGCGTCACGGTCATCGGCCCAGCCGCGGGCCAGCTGACCGGCACCGACTCCGGCCCGGGCCGAATGTCGGAGCCGGACGACATCGTCCACGCGGCGCTGGCGGCGCTCGGCCCTCGCGACCTGGTCGGCCAGCACGTGCTGGTGACGGCGGGCGGCACACGGGAGCCCCTCGACCCGGTTCGCTTCCTCGGCAACCGGTCCAGCGGCAAGCAGGGCGTGGCGATCGCGCGCGCCGCCGCGGCCCGCGGCGCCGAGGTCACGCTGATCGCGGCCCACACCGATCCGGGAGTGCTCGAGGGCGCCGTCGGCGGTGTCGAGGTCGTGCGCGTCGAGACGGCACGCGAACTCGGAGAGGCCGCCCACCGAGCCGCCGAGTCGGCGAGCGTCGTGGTGATGGCGGCGGCTGTCGCGGACTACCGCCCCGAAGCCGTCTCCGAGCTGAAGATCAAGAAGGAGACGCAGGGCGAGACGCTCGAACTGCGTCTCGTGAAGAACGCCGACATCCTCCGGGAGCTGGTGGAGGCGCGTCGACCCGGGCAGCTCATCATCGGCTTCGCGGCCGAGACCGAGACCGATCGCGATGCCCTGATCGAGCTGGGCCGCCGCAAGGCGGAGCGCAAGGGCACCGACTTCCTAGTGGTGAACGCGGTCGGCTGGAGCGAGGGGTTCTCACAGGACGACAACGCGATCCTGGTGCTGGATTCGACGGGGTCTATCGTGGAGGAGGCCTCCGGCAGCAAGGCGTCGGTGGCCCACCGTATCCTGGATCTCACGCGCTGATCTTCGGGTCAGCGCTGATCCCCGCCCCTCGACCGACAGGCCGACCGTGACTTCTTCCTCCCCGTCCTCGCTGCGACTGTTCACCTCCGAATCGGTGACGGAGGGCCACCCCGACAAGATGTGCGACCAGATCAGCGACGCCATCCTCGACGCGCTGCTCACCGACGACTCGTCGGCACGCGTCGCCGTCGAGACTCTCGTCACGACCGGACTCGTCCACGTCGCGGGCGAGGTGTCGACGCATGGCTACGTCGACATCCCCGGCATCGTGCGCAAGACGATCACCGACATCGGCTACGACTCGTCCGACGTCTGGTTCGATGGGCGCTCGTGCGGGGTGTCGATCTCGATCGGCGAGCAGTCGCCCGACATCGCCGGAGGTGTCAACACGGCTCTCGAGGTCCGCGAGCACGCGAGCGTCGACGAGCTCGACCGGCAGGGCGCGGGCGACCAGGGAATCATGTTCGGCTACGCCGTGCGCGAGACGCCCAGCCTGATGCCGCTGCCGATCTGGCTCGCGCACCGGATGTCCGAGCGGCTCTCGCAGGTGCGCCACGAGGGCATCGTCGACTATCTGCGTCCCGACGGCAAGACGCAGGTCACCGTCGGCTACGAGAACGGCGTTCCGACGTCGATTGAGACGGTCGTGCTCTCGACCCAGCACGCTCCCTCGGTCACGCTCGCCACGCTGCGCGCCGAGATCGAGGAGCTTGTCGTCCGGCCCGTTCTGGATGCGGTCGAGCTGCCGTCGAGCGAGGCGCGCATGCTCATCAACCCCTCCGGCAAGTTCGAGATCGGCGGTCCCCACGGCGACGCCGGCCTCACCGGGCGCAAGATCATCGTCGACACCTACGGCGGCGCAGCACGCCACGGCGGCGGCGCCTTCAGCGGCAAGGATCCGTCCAAGGTCGACCGCTCGGCCGCCTACGCGATGCGCTGGGTGGCGAAGAACGCGGTGGCCGCCGGGCTCGCCGACAAGCTCGAGATCCAGGTCGCCTACGCGATCGGGGCCGCCGCGCCGGTCGGGCTGTACGTCGAGTCCTTCGGAACGGCGCACGTTCCGGAGGAGCGCATCATCGAGGCCATCCGCGAGGTGTTCGACCTTCGCCCCGCCGCGATCGTGCGCGACCTGCAACTGATGCGCCCCATCTACGCGAAGACGGCGTCGTACGGCCACTTCGGCCGTGAGCTGCCCGACTTCACGTGGGAGCGCACCGATCGCGTCGACGACCTTCGCGCCGCGGCCGGTCTCTGAGGAAGCGAGCGGTGTGAGGATCGCCAGGGTTCTCGTCGATTCGCCGCTCCCGCAGCTGGATCGGCTGCTCGACTACCGCATTCCGGAGCTCGTCGAGGGCGTCGAGCCGGGGCAGCGCGTCTCGGTGCCGCTGCGCAGCGCCGGACGTCTCGCCACCGGCTTCGTCGTCGAGATCACGCAGCAGCGGGAGTACCCCGGTCCGCTGAGCGACGTCGCCGCGGTGGTCTCGCCGGTGCGCGTGCTCGCCCCCGAGGTGTGGAACCTCGCCCGCGCCGTCGCAGACCGCGCGGCCGGGTCGGCGAACGACGTGCTCCGTCTGGCGGTCCCCAAGCGCCAGGCGCGCGTGGAGAAGACGTGGCTGGCGCGCGAGGCGGATGCCGCCGTGGCTCCCTTCGAAGCGCCGACCGTCACCGACTACGCGCCCGCGGAGCTGGAGACCGCACTGGCGGATCGCCGGCGGATCGCCCTCGGCGTGCGACCGGGCGTGACGCGCACCGAGAACGGGCAGTGGGTCGGCCGCTGGGCGCGCACGCTCGGCCAGCTCGCGGCCCGCACCCTCGCCACCGGCGAGTCGGCGATCATCGTCGTGCCCGATCACCGCGACCAGGAGCAGCTCGCGGCGGTGCTCGCCGAGCTGGTGCCGCCCGAGGCCTTGGTGCGTGCGGATGCCCGGCAGAGCGACCCGGAGCGCTACCGCGGGCTGCTGCGGGCCCTCGAACCAGCCCCGGCCGTCATCGTCGGCAGCCGGTCGGCGATCTACGCCCCCGCGTCGAAGCTCGGCCTCATCGCGGTCTGGAACGACGGCGACCCGCTGCTCGGCGAGCCACTCGCCCCCTACATCCATGCCCGCGACGCCGCGCTCGTGCGGCAGGAGCAGCAGCGCTGCGCGCTCGTGCTCGCCGGACACACGCGCTCGACAGAGGTGCAGCGACTGGTCGAGGTGGGCTGGCTCGGCGAGATCGCACCGGAGCGGCCCCGGCATCCTCGGGTCGTCCCGACCGCGAACATGGCGGCGAACGACGGTCTCGCCGCCCAGGCGCGTATTCCGTCGTTCGCATGGAAGCAGGCGCGCGCGGCGCTCGAGGAGGGGCCGGTGCTCGTGCAGGTCGCCCGGCCCGGCTATGCCCCGGGGCTGCGGTGCCAGGACTGCGGCACGGCGGCGCGCTGCCGCAGCTGTGCGGGGCCGCTGCGCGAGCGATCCGCCGGCGCAGTGCCGTCGTGCACGTGGTGCGGCGCGCTGGAGACCTCGTGGCGCTGCCCGAACTGCGAGTCCACCCGTCTGCGCCGCAGCGGCGTCGGCGCGGGACGGACGGCCGACGAGCTCGGCCGCGCCTTCCCGGGCGTGCGAATCATCATCGCCGACGGCGAGCGCACCGTCCTCGAGGTGGACGAGCGCCCCACCCTGGTGATCGCGACGCGCGGCGCCGAGCCGATCGCCGCCGGCGGCTACCGGGCCGTGCTCCTGCTCGACGGCGAGCGGATGATCGCGCGCGAGAGCCTGCGGGTGGCGGAGGACTGCGCCCGCTGGTGGGCCGACGCCGCCGCGCTGGCCGCCGACGACGGCGTGGTGGTGCTCGTCGGGGTCGGGGGAGCCCTCGCCTCGGCGATGGTGACCTGGCGCTTCGACACGCTCGCCTCCGCCGAGCTCTCGGACCGTCGCGACCTGCGCTTCCCGCCCGCCGTGCGGATGGCGACGCTCGACGGATTCCCCGATGTCGTGGCCGCGGCGGTGGCGGAGCTGCCCCCGACCGTCGATGTGCTCGGTGTCACCGAGCATGACGGCCGCAGTCGCGCGCTGCTGCGGTTCGACTACGCCGCGGGCGCCGCCGCCGCCCAGGCGGTGCGCGCCGAGATCATCCGCCACGCGACACGCCGACGGAAGCCCGTCCCCGGCAGCCCGCGACGGGGCCGTCAGCCCTTGCCTCTGCGGGCACGCTTCGATGACCCGGAGCCTTTCGAGGAATAGCTCGGCCGCGTGCTGAGAGAATGGTCGAATGCCCGTTCCGCTCCGCCTCATCTTCGCCGGTAGCCCGGCCGCCGCCGTGCCCAGCCTGGAGGCGCTCATCGCGGGCCCGCACGACGTGGTCGCGGTCGTCACCCGCGAGGACTCGCCCCAGGGGCGCAAGCGGGTGCTGACGCCGACCCCCGTCGCCGAACTCGCCGAGCGCGAGGGCATCCCGGTGATCCGCGCGAACCGGCTGGGCTCGGTGACCGAGCAGCTCACGGCCCTCGACGCCGATCTCGGCGTCATCGTCGCCTACGGCGGCCTGATCCGCGAGCCCCTGCTTCACGCCCCGCGACACGGCTGGATCAACCTCCACTTCTCGCTGCTGCCGAAGTGGCGTGGCGCGGCGCCGGTCCAGCGCGCGATCATGGCCGGTGACACCACCACCGGCACCGCGGTCTTCCAGCTCGTCGAGGAGCTCGACGCCGGACCGGTGTTCGCCGTCGACGAGGTGCCGATCACGCCCCTGCAGACCGCAGGGAACGTGCTCGAGGCGCTCGCGCTCTCGGGCGCCCGCCAACTCGCGACGGTCGTCGACGACATCGCCTCCGGACGCGCGCAGGCGACCGAGCAGAGCGGCGAGCCGAGCGCGGCGCCCAAGCTCCGTCTCGAGGACGGCCGCATCGACTGGAATCGCTCCGCCGAACTCGTGAGCGCGCACATCCGCGGCGTCACCCCGGAGCCGGGCGCCTTCACCGAGATCGGCGGCGACCGGCTCAAGGTGCTCGAGATCGCCCCGGCTCGCGACGCCGTCCGGTTCGCCCCCGGAGAGCTCGCCAGCGTCGACTCGGCCGTTCTGGCGGGCACGGCGACGGATCCGATCGAGCTCGTCCGCATCCAGCCCGCCGGCAGGAAGCCCATGCGCGCCGCCGACTGGTGGCGCGGGCGCCCCGTCGACGCCGAGGCGGTCGCCTCATGACCGAGACCCGAACCGGCGCGAAGCGCCCCCGTCCCACCCGCGCGTCCAGCTCCCGCCGCGTCGCCTACGACGTCATCGCGGCGGTGCGCGAGAGCGACGCCTACGCGAACCTGCTGCTGCCGGTGCGCCTCGCCGAGGCGGGCCTCGACGCCGCGGACTCGGCGCTGGCGACCGAACTGACCTACGGCACCCTTCGCGGCCTCGGCCGCTACGACCGGGTGATCGAGATCGCCGCGGGCCGTCCGACGCACAAGATCGACGCCGAGGTGCTCGACGTGCTGCGGCTCGGCGTCCACCAGCTGCTCTCGACGCGCATTCCGCCGCACGCCGCGGTGGACGAAGCGGTGCAGCTCACCCTCGCCCTCGGTCGACGCTCGGCGAGCGGATTCGTCAACGGGGTGCTGCGCTCGATCGCTCGGAAGCCGGCGGAGGAGTGGTTCGCCGACACGCTCAACGGGCTGACCGGCGATGCGCGGCTCGCGATGGAGCATGCGCACCCGCGCTGGATCGTCGAGGCCTTCCGAGCGGCGCTCGGCGCCGAGGACCGCGCCGACGAGCTCGACGAGCTCCTGCACGCCGACAATCTGCCGCCCGCCGTCAGCCTGGTCGCGCTGCCGGGCCTTGCCGAACCGGCCGAGGTCGGGCGCGCCGGGGGAGTCTCTCCGGTCGCGGTCCGCTCACCGGGGGGCGATCCGCGCTCCGTGCCCCTCGTCGCGAGCGGACGGGTGCGCGTGCAGGACGAGGGCTCGCAGCTGGCGGCCCTGGCCCTCACCCGGGCCCGCCCGGTGCGCGCGGGGGAGCGCTGGCTCGACCTGTGCGCCGGTCCCGGCGGCAAGGCCGCGCTGCTCGCCGCCGAGGCGCTCCGGGGAGACGCCGAACTCGTCGCGAACGAACTGGTTCCGGCCCGCGCGGGGCTCGTCCGCAACGCCCTGAGCGTGTTCGATGCGCCGCCCATCGTTCTCGAGGGCGACGGCACCCGTTTCGGCTCCGGCACCGACGCGGAGGCCCCGGGACGCTACGACCGGATCCTGCTCGACGCGCCCTGCACCGGACTCGGCGCCCTGCGCCGCCGGCCGGAGGCCCGCTGGCGCAAGCAGCGCAGCGACGTCGCCGAGCTCGCACCGCTGCAGTCGGGCCTCCTGGACGCCGCGATCGCCGCGCTCGCACCCGGCGGCCTGATCGCCTACGTGACCTGCTCGCCGCACCTCGCGGAGACGCGCGACACGGTCGCGGCGGCGCTTGAGCGGCACCCCGCGCTCCGCGTCGTCGACACCCCGGCCGTGCTGTCCCAGATCGCGACGAGCGAACTGGAGCTGCCTCCGGGGCCCGCCGTGCAGCTCTGGCCGCACCGCCACGGCACCGACGCGATGTTCATCCAGCTTCTGACTACGCTCGAATCGTGAGCGTGCGCATCCAGCCGAGCATCCTGTCGGCCGACTTCGTCAACCTGCAGTCCGAGATCGAGCGCATCGGCGCCGCGGACGGCGTCCATGTGGATGTCATGGACAACCACTTCGTGCCGAACCTGACGTTCGGACCGCAGATGGTGGGCCGCATCCAGGACGTCTCGCCGCTGCCGCTCGACGTGCACCTGATGATCGCCGACGTCGACCGCTGGGCGCCCGGCTATGCGGAGCTCGGCTGCTTCTCGGTCACCTTCCACGCCGAGGCGACCGTGAACCCGGCGCCCCTCGCACGCCGGATCCGGGAGATCGGCTCGCGCGTCGGCCTCGCGCTGAAGCCCGGAACGGCGATCGAGCCCTACCTGGAGCTGCTGCCCGAGTTCGATCAGATCCTCGTGATGACCGTCGAGCCCGGCTTCGGCGGACAGAGCTTCATGGCCGACATGATGCCGAAGCTGCGGCTGCTGCGCGCCGAGGCGGATCGCACCGGCTCCGAGGTCTGGCTGCAGGTCGACGGCGGGATCGCCCTCGACACGATCGGCATCGCCGCCGAGGCGGGCGCCGACACCTTCGTCGCCGGGTCGAGCGTCTACGGCTCCGCCGACGTCGAGAGCGCGATCCAGGAGCTGCGCGCCGCGGCCACGCGACATTCGCACGTCTGATTGACTGGTCTCATGAGCAACAAGACGAAGCCCGAGATCGAACCGACCCTCGGCGATGCGCCCACCGAACTCGTGATCACCGACCTCGAGGTGGGTGACGGCGCGGAGGCCACCGCTGGCGCGAACGTCGACGTCCACTACGTCGGAGTCGACTTCGAGACCGGCGAGCAGTTCGACGCCAGCTGGGACCGCGGCGCCTCGATCCAGTTCCCCCTGAACGGCCTCATCAAGGGCTGGCAGGACGGCATCCCCGGTATGAAGGTGGGCGGCCGTCGTCAGCTCATCTGCCCGCCGCAGTACGCCTACGGTCCCGCGGGCGGCGGCCACCGCCTCTCCGGCCGCACCCTCGTCTTCGTGATCGACCTCCTCGCCGTCGGATAAGGCTCCGCGCGCCGGTACCCTGGAGGCGTGAAGACTTTCGATTCGCTCTACGCGGAACTCGCCGAGAAGGCCGCGACCCGCCCCGCCGGTTCGGGAACGGTCGCGGAACTCGACGCCGGTGTCCACGCGATCGGCAAGAAGATCGTGGAGGAGGCCGCCGAGGTCTGGATGGCCGCCGAGTTCCAGAGCGACGTCGAGACCGCGGAAGAGATTTCGCAGCTCCTGTACCACCTTCAGGTGCTCATGCTCGCCAAGGGCCTGAGCCTCGAGGACGTCTACCGACATCTGTGAGCGTCGCCTTGACCGTCACGTTCACCACCAGAAAGCAGAATCATGCTGAGAATCGCGGTGCCCAATAAGGGATCGCTCTCGGAGACCGCCGTCGAGATGCTTCGCGAGGCGGGCTACGCCACGCGACGCGACCCCAAAGAGCTCATCGTCGCCGACCCGCGCAACAACGTCGAGTTCTTCTACCTGCGTCCGCGCGACATCGCGACGTACGTCGGCTCCGGCGCGCTGGATGTCGGCATCACCGGTCGCGACCTGCTGCTCGACTCCGAGTCGCCGGCCATCGAGATCGACGAGCTCGACTTCGGCGCCTCCACGTTCCGCTTCGCCGGACCGATGGGCCGTTTCGCCGAGCTGAAGGACCTCGCCGGGCTTCGCGTGGCCACCAGCTACGACGCGCTGGTGCGCGACTTCCTCGCCTCGCACAACGTCGAGGTCGATGTCGTCCGCCTGGACGGCGCCGTGGAGTCGGCGGTGCGCCTCGGCGTCGCCGATGCGGTGGCCGACGTGGTGGAGACCGGCTCGACGCTCAAGAAGCAGGGCCTGGAGATCTTCGGCCCGGTGATCCTGAAGTCGCAGGCGGTGCTGATCGCCGCGCAGAACGATACCGCGGGCCTGCAGACGCTGCGCCGTCGCATCCAGGGCGTCATGGTCGCCCACCAGTACGTGCTGATGGACTACGACCTGCCCGCGGAGCTCGTGGAGCAGGCCTCGAACATCACCCCCGGCTTCGAGTCCCCGACCGTCTCGCCGCTGCGCGACACCGGCTGGGTCGCCGTGCGCGTCATGGTGCCTCGCGCCGAGACGAATCACGTCATGGACGAGCTCTACAGCCTGGGTGCGCGCGCCATCCTGGTCAGCTCCATCCACGCCGCACGGATCTGACGATGGCCGACGCTGTGAGTCTCGGCGAGGTGACCCGGTGAGCGTCGCCACCCGCGTGATCCCGTGCCTCGACGTGGCCGCTGGCCGCGTCGTCAAGGGCGTGAACTTCCTCAACCTGCGCGATGCCGGCGACCCGGTCGAGCTGGCCAAGCGCTACTACGAGCAGGGCGCCGACGAGGTGACGTTCCTCGACGTCACCGCGACGGTCGAGGATCGCGCCACGATGTACGAGACCGTCACCGCGACCGCCGAGCAGGTCTTCATTCCGCTCACGGTCGGCGGCGGGGTCCGCTCCGCCGACGATGTCGGCCGCCTGCTCGGCTTCGGCGCCGACAAGGTCGGGGTGAACAGCGCCGCGATCGCCCGGCCCGAGCTGCTCGGCGAGATCGCCGATCGTTTCGGCGCGCAGGTGCTGGTGCTCTCCCTCGACGTGAAGCGCAGCGAGCGCACCCCGAGCGGCTTCGTCGTCACCACGCACGGCGGACGCACCGAGACCGACCTCGACGCGCTCGCCTGGGCGCGGGAGGCGATCGAGCGCGGCGCGGGGGAGCTGCTGGTCAACTCGATCGACGCCGACGGCACCAAGCAGGGCTTCGATCTGGAGATGGTCGCCGCGATGCGCGAGCTGAGCACTGTCCCGATGATCGCCAGCGGAGGGGCCGGGGCTCTCGAGCACTTCGCGCCGGCGATCCAGGCAGGCGCGGATGCGGTGCTCGCCGCCTCCGTCTTCCACAACGCCGAGCTCACCGTGGGCCAGGTCAAGGACGCGCTGCGCGCGGAGGGAGTGATGGTGCGATGAGCACGCTGGATGCGAGCACCGTCGGCGAGGTCGTGGCACGAGCCCGCTTCGACGCGCAGGGTCTGCTCCCCGCCGTGGTGCAGCAGCACGACACGCGCGAGGTGCTGATGCTCGGCTATATGAACGCCGAGGCGCTTCGCCGCACGCTCATCGAGGGCCGCGTCACCTACTGGTCGCGCAGCCGTCAGGAGTACTGGCGCAAGGGCGACACCAGCGGCCACATTCAGCTCGTGCGCGGCGCCGCGCTCGACTGCGACGGCGACACTCTGCTGCTCCAGGTTGAGCAGATCGGTCCTGCCTGCCACACCGGCGAGCACGCCTGCTTCGACGTCGACCCGCTCGAGCCCGTCCTCGGAGAGACCGAATGACCACCACCACGCGCGCCGATTTCGACGGCTCGATCGCCGCGGGGCACCGCGTCGTTCCCGTCCTGCGCCGCCTCTTCGCCGACGGCGAGACGCCCGTCGGCGTCTATCGCAAGCTCGCGGAGGGCCGGCCGGGGACCTTCCTGCTGGAATCCGCCGAGCAGGGCGGCATCTGGTCGCGCTATTCCTTCGTCGGCGTCGGCTCGCTCGGCGTGCTGACCCAGGAGGGCGACCGCGCCGTCTGGCTCGACTACGGGCTCTCCGCCGAGCGCGCGCTCGGCGACGACGCGCCCACCGGTCCGCTGGACGCGCTCGCGCACCTGTACTCGCGCTGGTCGACGCCGCACGTCGTGGATCAGCCACCGCTGACCGGCGGCCTCGTCGGCTTCGTGGGCTGGGAGGCGATCCGGCAGCTGGAACGGCTCCCGAACCAGCCTCCTGCCGACTACGTCGTGCCGGGCCAGGCGCTGAGCTTCGTCTCCGAGCTCGTGGTGCTCGATCACCGCACCGGCACGGCGACGCTGATCGCGACCGCGCTCAACGACGGGGTCGAGACCCCCGACGAGCTGTGGAGCGCCGCCCAGGAGCGTCTTGACGCGCTGCAGTCGGGCCTGGCATCAGCCACCGAGGCCTGGATCGGCGACGTCGACCTCAGCGTCGAGCCCGCCCCGATCGCCCGTGTACCGGAACAGGACTTCCTCGACGCGGTGGAGCGCTCCAAGGAGTACATCCGCGACGGCGACGTGTTCCAGGTGGTCATCTCTCAGCGCTTCGATCACGAGATCACGGCGACGCCGCTCGAGGTCTACCGGGTGCTGCGCATCCTCAACCCGAGCCCGTACATGTACCTGCTGGCGCTCGAGTCGCCCGCCGGCGAGCCGTACTCGGTGGTCGGGAGCTCTCCCGAGGCGCTCGTGAAGGTGAAGGACGGCCGCGCCTTCACGCACCCGATCGCGGGATCTCGTCCGCGCGGCGACACGCCCGAGCACGATGGCGAGCTCGCCGACGAGCTGCTGGCGGATCCGAAGGAGCAGGCCGAGCACCTGATGCTCGTCGACCTGGCACGCAACGACCTGTCGAAGGTGTGCCTCGCCGGCTCGGTCGATGTGACGGAGTTCATGCAGGTGGAGCGCTTCAGCCACATCATGCACCTGGTCTCGAGCGTCGAGGGCGACCTGCGCCCGGATGCGACCGCGATCGACGCGTTCCGCGCGACGTTCCCCGCGGGCACGCTCTCCGGCGCTCCGAAGCCCCGCGCGCTCGAGATCATCGACGAGCTGGAGGTCGCGCAGCGCGGCGTCTACGGCGGCGTCGTCGGATACTTCGGCCTCGCGGGCGACGCGGATCTCGCGATCGCGATCCGCACCGCGACGATCGCCGGCGGACTCGCCCGCGTCCAGGCGGGAGCGGGCCTGGTGGCGGATTCCGACCCGGCCAGCGAGCACCTCGAGGCGCAGAACAAGGCGGCGGCGCCGCTGCGCGCCGTGGCGATCGCGAACGCCCTGCGCCGCGTGATCTCGTGATGACGCGCCCCAAGTCGCTTCTGCTGACCGTGATCGCCCTCGCGGGTGCGGCGCTCCTGCTCGCCTGGTCGCAGGACTGGTTCCTCGTGAGGCTCGCGGGCGCGGAGCACCCGGTCGGCGGCGATGTCGCCGCGGGGGCCGTCGCGGCGCTCGCCCTGACCGCCTTCGCGCTGGTCGCCGCCCTTGCCCTCGCCGGGCCGGTCTTTCGCGTCGTGCTGGGAGCCCTGACGGCGCTCGTGGGCGGCACGGCGGTGCTGGTGGCGCTGTTCGTGCTCGCCGAGCCGATCGTCGCGGTGGCGCCGTACCTCAGCGAGCAGTCCGGCATCTCCGGCCTCGATTCGCTCACCGAGCTCGTCGAGGGGATCGCTGCGACCGCCTGGCCGTGGGTCTCGGTCGGCGTCGGGGCGATTCTCGCTCTTGCGGGGGTCGCCGTGATCGTGACCTCGGCGCGCTGGCCGAGCTCGGGCCGTCGATTCTCGCGCGAACCCTTCGAGGCGGCGGAGGGCGGCGGCGCCATCGACGAATGGGATGCCCTGAGCCACGGCGACGACCCCACCGATCCGCACGATCCGCGCCGCGACGACCGCTAGACTCGTGACGCCGACACACCTTGAAGGAGCATCGCTGTGAGCAACGAACACGAGACGGGTCACGGACACTCGGTCGCCGCCTGGACTTCGGTTGTGGTGATGCTCATCGCGATCACCGGAGGAACGATCGCGTTCTGGTTCGCCATCGTGTGGCTGGTCTGGGCGTTCGCCGGCCTGCTGCTGGTCGGTGCGCTCCTCTGGGGGCTCCTGAACAAGCTCGGCTTCGGCGAGAAGGTTCACGAGTCCATCGAGAAGGTGCACTCCTAGAGTGCTCTCCGATCTCGTCGCCGGGGCCGTCGCGGACGCCTCGGAGCGGCGCGCGGCACGCAGCCTCACTGCCGTCGAGGCGGAGGCGCTCGCCCGCCCCGCCGCGCTCGACGCCCTCGCCGCTCTCGCCCCCGCCGACCGGGTGAAGATCATCGCCGAGGTCAAGCGCGCCAGCCCCTCCCGCGGCGCGCTCGCGGAGATCGCCGACCCCGCCTCGCTCGCCCTCTCGTACCAGACCGGCGGCGCCAGCGCGATCAGCGTGCTCACCGAGGGTCGCCGCTTCCAGGGCTCGCTCGCCGACCTCGAGGACGTGCGCGCCGCGGTCGAGGTGCCGGTGCTGCGCAAGGACTTCATCGCCGAGCCGTACCAGGTGTTCGAGGCCCGCGCGGCGGGAGCCGACCTCGTGCTGCTCATCGTCGCGGCGCTCGACCAGGCGACGCTGCGCGAGCTGCACGACCTCATCGTCCAGCTGGGCATGACCCCGCTCGTCGAGACGCACTCCGCCGACGAGGTGGAGCGGGCGCTCGACGTCGGCGCCGCCCTCATCGGCGTCAATGCGCGCGACCTGAGCACCTTCGAGCTGGATCGCGACCTCTTCGGCCGTCTCGCCGACCGCATCCCGTCCGGCGTCGTCCGCGTGGCCGAATCGGCCGTGCTCTCGCCCGACGACGTCACCCACTACCGCGCGGCCGGCGCGGATGTCGTGCTCATCGGGGAGGCCCTCGTCCGCGGCGACTACCCGGTCTCGACCCTCGAGGCGTTCCTCGCGGCCGGATCACACGGAGCAGAATCATGAGCCTGCGCGACCAGCCGGGACCTTTCTTCGGCGACTTCGGCGGGCGCTTCATGCCCGAGTCGCTCATCGCCGCGATCGACGAACTCGCGGCCGCGTACGAGGCGGCGAAGGCCGACCCGAGCTTCCACGCCGAACTCGCCGAGCTGCACCGCAGCTACACCGGGCGTCCCTCGATCATCACCGAGGTGCCGCGCTTCGCGGAGCACGCCGGCGGCGCGCGCATCATCCTGAAGCGCGAAGACCTGAACCACACCGGATCGCACAAGATCAACAACGTGCTCGGCCAGGCGCTGCTGACCCGGCGCATCGGCAAGTCCCGCGTGATCGCCGAGACCGGCGCCGGGCAGCACGGCGTCGCGACGGCGACGGCGGCGGCGCTGTTCGGCCTCGAGTGCACCATCTTCATGGGCGAGGTCGACACGCAGCGCCAGGCGCTCAATGTGGCCCGCATGCGCCTCCTCGGCGCCGAGGTCGTGTCGGTGACGACGGGGTCGCGCACGCTCAAAGACGCGATCAATGAGGCCTACCGCGAGTGGGTGACGAGCGTCGAGACGACGAACTACGTCTTCGGCACCGCGGCCGGCCCGCATCCGTTCCCCGCGATGGTGCGCGACTTCCAGAAGATCATCGGCGAGGAGGCGCGCGAGCAGGTGCTCGCCCTCACCGGTCGACTGCCGGATGCGGTCGCCGCGTGCGTCGGCGGCGGCTCGAACGCGATCGGCATCTTCCACGCCTTCCTCGACGACGCCGACGTCAAGCTCTACGGCTTCGAGGCGGCCGGCGACGGGGTCGACACCGAGCGCCACGCCGCGTCGATCGAGCGCGGCCGCCCCGGCATCCTGCACGGCGCTCGCAGCTATCTGCTGCAGGACGAGGACGGTCAGACGATCGAGTCGCACTCGATCTCGGCGGGGCTCGACTACCCGGGCGTGGGTCCCGAGCACGCGTTCCTCGCCGATGCGGGCCGCGCCGAGTATCTTCCGGCGACCGACACCGAGGCGATGGACGCGCTGCGCCTGCTCAGCCGCACCGAGGGCATCATCCCGGCGATCGAATCCGCCCACGCCCTCGCCGGCGCGCTCCGGCTCGGCCGCGAGCTCGGCCCGGACGCGATCATCCTGGTGAACCTCTCCGGTCGCGGCGACAAGGATGTCGCGACCGCGGGGTCGTGGTTCGGCCTGTTCGACGAGGGAGCGGTTCAGTCATGAGGGCGATCCCGTTGTCTGTCGGCACCCGCATCGAGGAGCGCCGCGTCGAAGGCCGTGGCGTGCTCGTCGGCTACCTGCCGGTCGGCTTCCCCGACTTGGCGACCAGCATCGACGCCGCGGTGGCGCTCGTCGAGAACGGCGTCGACGCGATCGAGCTGGGGCTGCCCTACTCGGACCCCGTCATGGACGGCATCGCGATCCAGCAGGCGACGCAGGCGGCCCTGGCCGCCGGCTTCCGCATCCGCGATGTCTTCACCGCCGTCGAGGCGGTCCGCTCGCGCGTCGATGCTCCGGTGCTCGTCATGACGTACTGGAACCCGGTCGTGCAGTACGGCGCCGATCGCTTCGCCGACCAGCTGCGCGACGCCGGCGGCGCCGGCCTCATCACGCCCGACATCACCCCGGACTCTGCCGCGGACTGGATCGCCACGAGCGACCGGACTGGTCTTGACCGCGTCTTTCTCGCCGCCCCGTCCTCGACCGACGAGCGACTCAAGCTCACTGTCGAGAACTCGCGCGGTTTCGTCTACGCGGTCTCCACGATGGGCATCACGGGGGCTCGCGCGGATGTCGCGGCCTCGGCCCGCACCCTGGTCGACCGGCTCACGGCGGCCGGAGCGGAGAACACCTGCGTCGGCATCGGCATCTCGCGCGGCGACCAGGTCGCCGAGGTGCTCGAGTACGCCGACGGCGCGATCGTCGGCTCGGCCCTCGTCACCGCCCTCGCCGAGCGCGGCGTCGCCGGTGTCGCCGCCACCGCCGCCGAACTGGCGACCGGGCTGCGCCCGGGCGCGTCGATCCCGCAAGCTCACTAGACTCGACCCCGGCGCTTCGCGCCTCCGTTCCTCGCCGAAAGGTCTGCCGTGTTCCCGCTGAGTATCCCGAGCCCGCCGTCTGATTGGCGCTACTTCGATCTCGGTGCGTGGCTCGCGTCCTTCCTGCCGTTCGTGCCGGAGGACTTCTCGCTGCGCATCCACGCGTACGCGATCCTGATCCTGATCGGCATCTTCGCCGCCGTCGTGCTCACCAACCACCGCCTCACGAAGCGCGGCGGTGAGCCGTGGATCATCATCGACATCTCGCTGTGGGCGGTCGTCTTCGGCATTGTGTTCGCGCGGCTCTACCACGTGGTCACCCACCCGGGGGACTACTTCGGCGAGGGCAAGGATCCGTGGGAGATCGTCCAGATCTGGGACGGCGGCAATGCCATCTTCGGCGCGCTCATCGGCGGTGCGATCGGCATCGCGATCGCCTGCCGGCTGACCGGGCTGCGCTTCTGGAGCGTCGCCGACGCGCTCGCCCCGGGGCTGCTGCTCGCGCAGGCGATCGGACGTCTCGGCAATTACATGAACCAGGAGCTGTTCGGGCTCCCCACCGACCTCCCGTGGGGCTTGGAGATCGACCGCCCGAACTCGGCGATCCCCGTCGGCATCCCCGACGACGCGCTGTTCCACCCGACGTTCCTCTACGAGCTGCTGTGGAACGTTGCCGGCGTCGCCGTGATCCTGCTCATCGAGAACCGCCTGCGGTTCGTCGCGGGCCAGAAGCTGCCCGAGTTCGAGCGCCGCGCCGACTGGCAGTGGGGCAAGGTGCTCGGCCTCTACCTCATCTGGTACGGCATCGGCCGCACCTGGTTCGAATCGATTCGCCTCGACCCGAGCGAGACCTTCCTCGGCGTGCGATCCAACGTCTGGGCCGCCCTCGCCGGCATCGTCATCGGGCTGTTCATCATCCTCTACCAGTCGCGCAACCACCGCGGTGTGGAGCCGAGCGTCTACGCTCCCGGCCGCGAGTGGTCGCCCTCGACTGCGATAGACTCCGAAGACACCTACTCGGAGGCCGACGACATCGACGGCGCTCCTGGGGACGTGGATGAGGCACCCGCCACAAGTGGGAGCGCCCGCCGCTCGTAGCACGAGCACCACGTCGACAGGTCGGACTCCGCACCCTGGCGGCCCGGCACCCCTCCACCTGTTGGGCCAGCGACGTCCCACCACCAGCACCATCGTGAGGACGGTACTCATGGCGCCACTCAGCCCTTTCAACTCCTTCTCCCGTGTTCCCGCGGCGCAGGGTCTCTACAACCCGCGCAGTGAGCGGGACGCCTGCGGACTCGCGATGGTGGCGACGCTGCGCGGCACCGCCGGGCACGACATCGTGGTGAACGCGCTCGACGCGCTGCGTCACCTCGAGCACCGCGGCGCGGTCGGCTCTGATGCCGGCACCGGCGACGGTGCGGGCATCATCACGCAGATCCCGGACGACTTCCTGCGCGCCGTCGTGCCGTTCGAGCTTCCCGCCGTCGGCCGCTACGCGGTCGGCATGGCCTTCCTGCCCCTCGACGAGGACGAGCGCGCCGAGCAGAAGGCGGGAATCGAGAGCATCGCGCGTGCCGAGGGCCTGGCGGTGCTCGGCTGGCGCGAGGTCCCCACCGACCCCACGCACCTCGGAAACCTGGCTCGCGAGGCGGCGCCGGCGTTCGAGCAGCTGTTCCTTGCCGACGATGTCAGCGACGCCGACGCGACACCGCGCGAGGGCATCCACCTGGATCGGATCACGTTCCGGGTGCGCAAGCGCGCCGAGCGGGAGCTCGGGGCGTACCTGCCGTCGCTGTCGAGCCGCACCCTCGTATACAAGGGCATGGTGACGACGCTTCAGCTGGAGCCGTTCTACCCGGATCTCTCCGACGAGCGCTTCGCCACGAAACTCGCGCTCGTGCACTCGCGCTACTCGACGAACACCTTCCCGTCCTGGCCACTTGCGCAGCCGTTCCGGATGATCGCGCACAACGGCGAGATCAACACCGTGCAGGGAAACCGCAACTGGATGCGGGCGCGCCAGTCGCAGCTCGAGTCCGAGGTGCTCGGCGACCTGCGCCCCGTGTTCCCGATCGTGAGTGACGGTGCGAGCGACTCGGCCTCGTTCGACGAGACGGTCGAGCTGCTCGAGCTCGCCGGTCGACCGCTGCCGCACGCGATCATGATGATGGTCCCGGAGGCGTGGGAGAACCAGGTCGACATCGACCCCACCCGGCGCGCGTTCTACGAGTTCCACTCCATGCTGATGGAGCCGTGGGACGGCCCCGCCGCACTCGTCTTCACCGACGGATCTCTCGTCGGCGCCACGCTCGACCGCAATGGTCTGCGCCCCGGCCGTTTCCTCGTGACCGACGACGGCCTCGTGGTGCTTGCGAGCGAGATCGGCGTTCTCGACTTCCCGGCGCACAAGATCGTCCGCAAGGGCCGTCTGCGTCCCGGGCGCATGTTCCTGGTCGACACGGCTGAGGGCCGCATCGTCGAGGACGACGAGATCAAGGCCGAGCTCGCCGCCTCCGGCCCGTGGCAGGAGTGGCTCGACGAGGGCCGTATCAACCTCGCAGACCTGCCCGAGCGCGAGCACATCACGCACACGCCCGCGTCGGTGAGTCGCCGCCAGCGCACCTTCGGCTACACCGAAGAAGAGGTGCGGATCATGATCACGCCGATGGCGCAGAACGGCGCCGAGCCGCTCGGCGCGATGGGTTCCGACACCCCGATCGCTGTGCTGAGCGACCGTCCGCGCCTGCTCTTCGACTACTTCACCCAGGCCTTCGCGCAGGTGACGAACCCGCCGCTGGACTCGATCCGCGAAGAGGTCGTCACCTCGATGAAGCTGGGGCTCGGGCCCGAGCGCAACCTGCTCGACGCCACTCCGGAGCACGCGCGTCAGATCCTGCTCGACTTCCCCGTGATCGACAACGACGAGCTCGCCAAGATCCAGCACTTCGAGACCCGAAGCGGACGGCGCCCGGCGCACATCATCCGTGGTCTCTACCGCGTCGACGACGGCGCCGAGGGCCTCGCCCAGCGACTGCAGGAGATGTGCGAGGAGGCCGACGAGGCGATCGAGGCCGGGGCGCAGTTCCTGGTGCTCAGCGACCGCGACTCGACGCGCGACCTGGCTCCGATCCCGTCGCTGCTGATGCTCGCGGCCGTGCACCACCACTTGATTCGTCAAGAGACGCGCATGAAGGTCGGCATCGTCGTCGAGGCCGGTGACGTGCGCGAGGTGCACCACATCGCCCTCCTCATCGGCTACGGCGCGAGCGCGATCAACCCGTATCTCGCGATGGAGACCGCCGAGCGTCTCGTGCTCAGCGGCATGATCCAAGGCCTGACGACCGAGAAGGCCCAGAAGAACCTGATCAAGGCGCTCGGCAAGGGTGTGCTGAAGATCATGTCGAAGATGGGCATCTCCGTCGTCGGCTCCTACGCCGGCGCCCAGGCCTTCGAGGCGGTCGGACTCAGCCAGGAGTTCGTCGACCAGTACTTCACCGGCACCACCTCGCTGCTCGGCGGCGTCGGCATCGACGTGATCGCCAACGAGAACGCCGCGCGCCACAAGGCGGCCTACCCGGACGACTCGGCCGCGCTCGCACACGAGCGACTCGAGGTGGGCGGCGAGTACCAGTGGCGCCGCGAGGGCCCGCCGCACCTGTTCAACCCGGAGACGGTGTTCCGACTTCAGCACTCGACGCGGACCAAGCGCTATGACATCTACCGCGAGTACACCCGGATGGTGGACGAGCAGGCCGAGAGCCTGAAGACGCTGCGCGGTCTGTTCGCGTTCAAGGAGGGCGTGCGCCCGCCGGTGCCGCTCGACGAGGTCGAGTCGGTCGCCTCGATCGTCTCGCGCTTCAACACGGGTGCGATGAGCTACGGCTCGATCTCGCAGGAGGCGCACGAGACGCTCGCGATCGCGATGAACCGTCTCGGCGGACGCTCCAACACGGGTGAGGGCGGCGAGGACGTCGAGCGGCTGCTCGATCCCGAGCGTCGCAGTGCGATCAAGCAGGTGGCGAGCGGACGCTTCGGCGTCACGAGCATGTACCTGACGCATGCAACGGACATCCAGATCAAGATGGCGCAGGGCGCCAAGCCGGGTGAGGGCGGCCAGCTGCCTCCCACGAAGGTGTACCCCTGGGTGGCGCGCACGCGTCACGCGACCGCGGGTGTCGGCCTGATCTCGCCGCCGCCGCACCACGACATCTACTCGATCGAGGATCTCAAGCAGCTCATCTTCGACCTCAAGCGGGCGAACCCTGAGGCGCGCGTGCACGTCAAGCTCGTCTCGCAGTCGGGCATCGGCGCGGTCGCGGCGGGCGTGACGAAGGCTCTCGCCGACGTCGTGCTCGTCTCGGGCCACGACGGCGGCACCGGTGCGAGTCCGCTGAACTCGCTCAAGCACGCGGGCACCCCGTGGGAGATCGGACTTGCCGAGACTCAGCAGACGCTCATGCTCAACGGCATGCGCGATCGCGTCGTCGTGCAGGTGGACGGCCAGATGAAGACGGGGCGCGACGTCGTGATCGCGGCGCTGCTCGGCGCGGAGGAGTACGGTTTCGCGACCGCTCCGCTCGTGGTCAGCGGCTGCATCATGATGCGCGTGTGCCACCTCGACACCTGCCCCGTGGGCGTCGCCACCCAGAACCCGGAGCTCCGGGCGCGCTACACCGGCAAGCCCGAGTTCGTGGAGACCTTCTTCGAGTTCCTGGCCCAGGAGGTGCGCGAGTATCTCGCCGAGCTCGGCTTCCGCTCGCTCGACGAGGCGATCGGCCACGCCGAGCTGCTCGACGTCGACCGCGCGGTCAACCACTGGAAGGCCGACGGACTCGACCTGACGCCGGTGCTCGTGGGTCCCGAGTTCGCCGAGGACGAGCCGCGCGCTCACCGCCGCAACCAGGAGCACGAGCTCGAGGACCACTTCGACCAGGAGCTGATCCGCCACAGCACGGCCGCGCTGGAGCGCGGCGAGCACGTGGCGCTCGAGTACGCGATCAAGAACACCGAGCGGGCCGTCGGCACGATGCTCGGCCACGAGGTCACGAAGCGCTACGGCGAGCACGGACTCCCGGAGGGCACCATCGAGGTCGTGCTCCGCGGCTCCGCCGGGCAGTCGCTCGGCGCGTTCGTGCCGCACGGCATCACGCTGCGACTCGAGGGCGACAGCAACGACTACGTCGGCAAGGGCCTCTCGGGCGGACGCATCGTGGTGCGGCCGCCGCGCGACGCGGTGCTCGCTGCCGAGCTCAACGTGATCGCCGGCAACGTGATCGGCTACGGCGCCACACAGGGCAGCATGTTCATCCGCGGCGTCGTCGGCGAGCGATTCCTGGTGCGCAACTCCGGTGCCACGGCCGTCGTCGAGGGAGTGGGAGACCACGCGCTCGAGTACATGACGGGCGGCCTCGCGGTCATTCTCGGCGGCACCGGGCGCAACCTGGGCGCCGGCATGTCGGGCGGCACGGCCTACGTCTACGACCTGAAGCCCGAACGCGTCAACCGCGACGCGATCGCGAGCGGCGAGCTCGAGCTGCATCCGCTCGACAGCGCCGACAAGGAGATCTTCGTCGACCTGTTGCGTCAGCACATCGACGAGACCGATTCCGCACTGGCGGCGCGACTTCTCGAGGACATCGACCAGACGATCACCAAGTTCGTCAAGGTGGTTCCTCGCGACTACGCCGCGGTGCTCAAGACACGACAGGCCGCCCTCGACGAGGGTCTCGACCCCGACGGCGACGTGACCTGGCAACGAATCCTGGAGGTGACCGGTGGCTGACCCCAAAGGGTTCTTGAAGACCCAGGAGCGCGAGCTTCCCAAGCGTCGGCCCGTTCCGGTCCGCATCATGGACTGGAAAGAGGTCTACGAGAATCAGGACCCGGCGCAGCTGCGCCGACAGGCAGGTCGCTGCATGGACTGCGGTGTGCCGTTCTGCCACGCTGGCTGCCCGCTCGGCAACCTGATCCCCGAGTGGAACGATCTGATGTGGCGCGGCGAGGGCCGCCAGGCCATCGAGCGGCTCCACGCGACCAACAACTTCCCCGAGTTCACCGGTCGTCTCTGCCCGGCGCCCTGCGAGTCGAGCTGCGTGCTGGGCATCAACCAGCCCGCGGTCACGATCAAGCAGGTCGAGGTCTCGATCATCGATCAGGCGTTCTCGAACGGATGGGTGACCCCGCATCCGCCAGAGCGTCTCACCGGCAAGACGGTCGCCGTCGTCGGCTCCGGCCCGGCGGGCCTCGCCGCGGCGCAGCAGCTCACGCGCGCCGGCCACACGGTCGCCGTCTACGAGCGCGACGACCGCATCGGCGGGCTCCTGCGCTACGGAATCCCCGACTTCAAGATGGAGAAGCGCCAGATCGAGCTGCGCCTCGCGCAGATGCAGGCCGAGGGCACGCGCTTCCGCGCGGGCGTCGAGATCGGCCGCGACATCTCGTGGGAGGACCTGCGCACCCGCTATGACGCCGTCGTGGTCGCGACCGGCGCCACCGTTCCGCGAGACCTGCCGATCCCCGGCCGCGACGCGCTCGGCGTGCACTTCGCGATGGAGTACCTGGTTCAGCAGAACAAGGTCGTCGCGGGCGGCACCGTGCCCAACCAGATCACCGCGGAGGGCAAGCACGTCGTCGTCATCGGCGGCGGCGACACCGGCGCGGACTGCATCGGCACCGCGCACCGCCAGGGCGCCCTGAGCGTGACGAACCTCGCGATCGGCGTGCAGCCTCCGAGCGAGCGCCCCGAGCACCAGCCGTGGCCCACCGACCCGACCCTGTTCGAGGTCTCGAGCGCCCACGAGGAGGGCGGCGAGCGGGTGTTCCTCGCGTCGACGGTCGAGTTCCTGAGCAACGACGCGGGCGAGGTGCGTGCGCTGCGTGTCGCCGAGACCGAGTACGTCGACGGACGCCGCGTTCCGAAGTCGGGAACCGAGCGAGAGATCCCTGCCGACCTGGTGCTCATCGCCATGGGCTTCACCGGACCGGAGAAGGACTACCTCGCCGGACAGCTCGAGGTGCCGTTCGATGACCGCGGCAACGTCGTCCGCGACGACGACTACCGCACGACCCTCTCGGACGTGTTCGTCGCCGGCGACGCCGGTCGCGGGCAGTCGCTCATCGTGTGGGCGATCGCCGAGGGCCGTGCCGCGGCCGCCGCGGTGGACCGCTACCTTGAAGGGGAGACGCAGTTGCCCTCGCCCGTGCGTCCGCGCGATCGAGGGATCACGATCTGAGAACCCGGAGGGCGCACGAACGCCCTGCAGGACTTCGACTCCCACCACCACCACCAATTCGAAGGAAGTCATGAGACGCGCCAAGATCGTCGCCACCCTAGGGCCCGCGACGTCGAGCTACGAAAACATCCGCGCCATCATCGAGGCCGGCGTCAACGTCGCCCGCATGAACCTCAGCCACGGCAGCTACGACGTGCACAACGAGGTCTACGCGAACGTCCGCAAGGCGGCCGCGGATCTCGATGCGCCGGTCGCCGTGCTCGTCGACCTCCAGGGGCCCAAGATCCGTCTCGGCAAGTTCGAGAACGGCCCGCACATGCTCGAGGTCGGGGACATCTTCACCATCACGACGGAGGACGTCGCGGGCACCAAGGAGCTCGTCGGCACCACGTTCAAGGGCCTCCCGGACGACGTCGCCCCCGGTGACTTCCTCCTGATCGACGACGGCAAGGTCAAGGTCCAGGTGCTCGACACCGACGGCACGCGCGTGCGCACCGAGGTCATCGTGGCCGGCCCCGTCTCGAACAACAAGGGCATCAACCTCCCCGGTGTCGCCGTCAACGTGCCCGCGCTCTCCGAGAAGGACGAGGCGGACCTGCGCTGGGGCCTAGACCTCGGTGCCGACTACATCGCGCTGTCCTTCGTGCGCAACGCCGCCGATGTGACCCGCGTCCACGAGATCATGGCCGAGAAGGGCCGCCGCGTGCCGGTGATCGCGAAGATCGAGAAGCCGCAGGCGGTCGAGAACCTCGAGGAGATCATCGACGCCTTCGACGGCATCATGGTCGCCCGTGGCGATCTGGGTGTGGAACTGCCGCTCGAGGCCGTTCCGATCGTGCAGAAGCGCGCCGTCGAGCTCTGCCGCCGCATGGCGAAGCCCGTCATCGTCGCGACGCAGATGCTCGAGTCGATGATCTCGAGCCCGGTGCCGACCCGTGCCGAGACCTCGGATGTCGCGAACGCGATCCTCGACGGCGCCGACGCGGTCATGCTCTCGGGCGAGACCAGCGTGGGGGAGTACCCCGTCGTGACCGTCTCGACGATGGCCCGCATCGTCGCCTCCACCGAGGAGCACGGCCTGGAGCGCATCCCCGAGCTCGGCACGAAGCCGCGCACGCAGGGCGGGGCGATCACCCTCGCCGCGGCTGAGGTCGCCGACTTCGTCGACGCGAAGTACGTGTGCGTCTTCACCGAGTCCGGTGACTCGGCGCGTCGCATGTCGCGGCTGCGCTTCCGCATCCCGATGAAGGCGTTCACGCCCGACGACGCGATCCGCCGCCGCATGAACCTGACCTGGGGCATCGAGTCGTTCCTCGTCGAACGGGTCGACCACACCGACGCCATGTACCGCCAGGTCGATGAGACGCTGATCGCGCGCGGGCTGGCCGAGGTCGGCGACAAGGTCGTCGTGATCTCCGGATCCCCTCCCGGAATCGCCGGATCGACGAACGACCTGCGCGTGCACGTCGTCGGCGACGCGGTCAACGCCGCGGCTCCCGCCTGGCAGAGCGGCGCGCACGCCGACTGAGCAACCCTCGCGAAGATCCACTCGACCGAGTGCGTCGTCTCCGGCAAGGTAGAGGCGACGCACTCGGCCACCAGGAAGAGACATGAATCGGATGACAGCTGGCCACTCGGCGCCCGGCTGGTATCCGGACCCCTGGAGATCCGGGTACTCACGCTGGTGGGATGGCGTGGCGTGGACCGAGCACTCGCGGGAAGGCGCACCGCCGACGCCGACGGTCGAGCCGTCGCCGCCCGCCGAGACCCCGGCTGCGGCGTCCGCGGCCGCCGCCCCCGCGCCCGCGCCGGAGGATCACTTCCGCCGGATGGCCGAAGTCGCCGAGGCGACACGCACCACCGAGATCCCGCGGGTCGCTCCGCACGCGGCGCTCCCGCCCCGCGAGCGAATGTCCGAGGTGCCTCGTCGCCGTCCGTGGGCGATCGCGGCAGTCGCAGCGGGCATCCTGCTGGCCCTGGTCGGCGGCGCGACGGTGGCCTGGAGCAGCGGTGCGCTTGAGTCGCTGGCCGACGCCAGCTCCGCGCAGAGCTCCTACGTGCTGGACGTCCAGGATCTGCTGGCTGCGAGCATCGCCGAGGCCGATGAGGTCGCGGTCGAGTCGGTCGAGTGCCCCGACCTCACCGAGCAGACCGGCGACGCCGAGTTCGAGTGCGTCGCGACGCTCTCCACGGGGGAGAAGGTCGCGATCGTCGCCCACATCGAGGGCGACGGCGAGAAGATCGTCTGGATGCACGCCGCGCCGTAGGGGCCCGGTCGCCGAGGAACTGACGCCGCGTCGTCATCCGTAGCGAACACGTCTCGCGGCTCGTCGCCAAGCGCGAGATCGAAACCGCGATCGCAACTGAAAGCTCAATCGCAGCGCGTCAGCGTGGCGGGCGCGGCCGGCTGCCAACTGCTCATTGCGCGAACTACGGCACCTGACCAGGTGCCTGCTGGCGCCCGGCGACGCGCAGGCGCGTGCCGGGATGTACGACCGATACGCAGATCGCGCACGCACTAAGGTCGGGATCGCTGCTCGGGTCCGGACGCGACCGGTTCGTGGTCGCCGACGGATTCGGACTCGATCGTGATCTCGAACCCGCCAGCGCCGAGCAGCGCACCGAGCGGATGCGGCGTTGCCTCGATGCCGATCTCAGCTAGCGGTCGGACGCTGTTCAACGGTTCGTTCTCGTGCTCGTCCGTCGGCTACGCGACGAGCTATGAGGGCGGTGTGCGGGTGACGTTCGCGAACGGAGCCTCAACAGCCTGGAGCTCGAACAGCAGCTCGTCGCCGACTGTTAGTTCGGGTGCTGCGTGCAGCCCCACGAGCGGAATCACGGACGTCGACTACCGGATGCGAGCAGTGAACAGCTCTGGTTCGGGACCGTACTCGTACTGGTATCGGACGATCGGTGACGCCACGTCGCGAGGCGGAGGCGACACCTGCTGAACAAGGACGCAAGGCCGGAGTCGTTCGATTGCGACTCCGGCCTTGCGCGCGACTTTTACTACTCTGCGAGGACGACCAGGTAGTTGCCGTCCCCGTAGTTGGTGGCGCCGTACGACTCGGCGAACGCGACAGCCTCACTAGCCGTGTGCAGGGTCTTCACGAACTGACCCGAAGGCGTGCCGACAAGGTAGAACATCCCGTTTTGATCACCGATCGAGGTCCACGCCTTGCAGATCACGATAATGCTCTTGCCCGTGAGGTAGCTCTGACCGCTCGACTGCTCGGCAGCCGCAGTTGTCGTTGTGTTGAGCGCTGAATTGCTCTGCCCGCCGGTGTTGACCTTCGCATCGACGGTCGACACGACCGCGTCGACGACGTTCTGCGGCAGCGGCTTCGAGTCGTCGATGATCGCCCACTCGGAGTCGCCGAGCTTGTACGTGCGCAGGCCCGAGTCCTTGTCGGCTGCGATCTCGCGCACGATGTCGATGTCGTTGATCGTGTCGCCGGCTGCGAGCTCCGACACGTCAACCGTGTCCGGCTCGGCCGGAGTCTCCGGCGTCTCGTCGATCGCGTCCGTGACCTCGTCGACAACGTCCGTGATCTGGTCGATGTCGAGCTCACCGTCGGCGGTGCAGCCGGTCAGAAGCAGCGTCGCAGCGACAGCTGCGGCCAGGCCCGTGTAGATGGTCGTCTTGTTCATGGCGTACCCCTTTGGGGTTATGGAGCCGCCTCGAAGACGACCTCCTTTCGTAGTCTGGCCCGGCGCGTCGCCTGAGCTCTTGAAATGCCTATGCGCGGCACTACGCGACTTTTGCACATCTGCCCCCAAAAACTTGAGAGAAGATTATCCGAGTTGGGGTTCCAGCCCGGTCCCGGTCAAGAAGATGCGGCGAAACATGCAGCTCTCAGCCGTGCGGCGCCCCAGACCGGGCATCAGCGTCGGCACGATCGAGGCGCCAAGACGCACGGCGCCGACTACCGTTCGGTCGTGCCCGCCGATTCGACTACCTGACGGTAGTCGACCCTGAATGAGTCGTACGAATGGCCGTGGCTCAGCGCCAGCGCAGACGCACCCGTTCCCGGTCCGCGCTCCGTGCCGGGGGAGCGATCAAGAACACGACCCCGAGCTCACCCGACAACGGCCGCCCCGAAGGTTGCACTGAACAAGCTGGGCGTTGCGGAGCTCCAGCACGCGGTCGAGGGCGCAGTTCGGGATGACGTGGACTTCGTGCGTATCCGCATCATGCAGTTCGCGCGCGGCATCGAGTTCGACTCCGGCGAAGTCAAGCTCGCCGGGCTGTTATCAAGCCCGAAGCGCTGTGTGGCCCTTGGCACTACAGCATGCCGAGGCCCTACCGCAGGCCAAAGCTCCAGAGCTAATCGGTACCGGAAGGGCGCCAACGAGGGGCGAAGATTCGTTGGCCGAGAGTGTCGGGGTGCACCAAAGGGCAGACTTCCAAGCCTTCAGTAGCAGGCGTAGTACTGCACCGAGCCGCCCTCACCGGTCGAGTAGGCGGTGAAGTGCAGCGATCCGCCGGGAGCGATCTTGCTGCGGTTCGGCGGCGGCGGGGTCGAGGTGCGTCCCCAGGTGCCGTAGTTGATGGCGAGACACGAGCCATAAACTCCGTGGGTTGCGTCACCGTAGGTCGACTGGACGGCGGCGATGGCCTGAGCGTCGGTGTACGGCGTCGAGCCGCCTCCGCCCGACGAGCCGCCGCTCGACGAGCCACCTCCGCTCGACGAGCCACCTCCGCTCGACGAGCCACCACCTGTGTAGCCCCCGTTCGACGAGCCACCGCCCGACGAGCCACCTCCGCTCGACGCGGCGGCTTCCTCGGCAGCACGGCGAGCCTTCTCGTCGTCGTGCGACTTCTTCGCCTTGGCCAGCGCGTCCAGCGCGGCCTCGATCAGTGGAGCCGCATCTGCCGCCCCGTCGACGCCGATCGCCTCGATCGCTTCGCTCGCGGCATTGGTGGTCGACGAGCTGGCAAGGCTCAGTGCGTCGACGTCGGAGGTCAACGCCTCCATGAGCGCAGCGAGGTATGCCGCGAAGGCTTCCTCGGTAGCGGCCTGTGCCGCGATGAGCGCATCCGTCTGGGTATCGAGCTGCGAAGCGGTCGACGCCGGATCAACGCCGGCATAGGCGAGCGGCCGGAAGGCGTCGAGCGCTTCGTCCAGGGTCTCCGTGTCGACCCCGAGGTCGGCACCGGCCTCCAGCGAGAGCTTGACGTTGTTGGCGACCGGCTGAGCTTCGGCGCGAGCGTCGCGAAAAGCTTCGCGCGCGGCCGCGAACTCAGCCTGCTCGAGCGCGATGCGCTCCTGCTCGGCAGCTTGAGCATTGGCGATCGCCACGCCGCCTGTGGTGCCCCCGGCGACGACGATCGCAACCGCGGCAACACCGAACGCGATCTTCCACCGCTTTCGCGGTGCGACGGCCGTGTTCGGGTCTTCTGAGTCCACCTGGGGCATCATCCGCCTGTTCACTGGTCTGACGATAGGAGTGCGAGAGGCGTCGCACTCAATGAGTTCTTATCACGAAGAGGGAGCGCGCCGATGCTGCTGAGCTTGAACGGCACAGGATCTCTGGGATGCAGGACTCCGGCGGGCACGGATTCGATGAGCGAGGCGGGTTTCGCTCACCGCTGTCGATCGGCTTCCGCACTCGCCGCTGGCGGCACCGCGAGCTGAGCTCACCCGCACACAACAGGGTCATGAACGCTATCCGGAACAATCACACATGCGAACCCGGCAACCCGGACGGCCGCAACTCGGTTGACGGGGCGATCACGAAACGGAAGTCGATCAGCGCGCGCCAAAACACGGTCATCGACGTCGGCGCGATCGCGGGCGCGGCGTCGAGCAGCCCTCGGAACTCGTCTCGGCTGAGGATGACCAGCTCGACGGGATCCCTGCCGACCGGAAGCTTCAACCCGTGCCCAGGGTTCGAGTCGTTCAAGCGCTCTTTGGGCGCGCGAGCAAGCACCGCCGAGATCAGCGCGTGCTCGTTCTTCACGGTCTTCGGTGCGCGCGCGTCCGAGCGACCCTTGAACCACTGCGTGATGCGGTCCCTGGTCACCGACGCGAACCGCAGCGGCGCGAGCTCGGACAGCCCGAAGGCCATACGTGTGTCGACCGCCTTCGTGCGCGCGCGGATAGTCGGGCTCATCGCCTTCCGTGCCCGCGGACCATGCCCGGAACGAGAAGGCCCCGGCACTCGAAAGTGATGGACGGTGCCGGATGTGGGACTTGAACCCACACGTCCTCACGGACAACCGATTTTGAGTCGGTCGCGTCTGCCATTCCGCCAATCCGGCCTGTGCGGCCCGCCCACGGCGAAGCACAGCATGCCAAACGATACCGTAGGCTGATCGGGTGACACACCCGCAGGAAACCACCACCACTGCTCCGCGACGCGTTGTCGTCGCCGAGGATGAGTCGCTCATTCGGCTCGACATCGTCGAGATCCTCCGGGACAACGGCTTCGAGGTCGTCGGTGAAGCCGGCGACGGCGAGACCGCCGTGGCGCTTGCCACCGAGCTCAAGCCCGATCTGGTCGTCATGGACGTCAAGATGCCCCAGCTCGACGGCATCTCGGCCGCAGAGCGGCTCTCCAAGAACCACATCGCGCCCGTCGTCCTGCTGACCGCGTTCAGCCAGAAGGAGCTCGTCGAGCGCGCCAGCGAGGCGGGCGCACTCGCCTACGTCGTCAAGCCGTTCACCCCGAGCGACCTGCTGCCCGCGATCGAGATCGCGCTGAGCCGCTACCAGCAGATCGTCGCGCTCGAGGCCGAGGTCGCCGACATGGTCGAGCGCTTCGAGACCCGGAAGCTCGTCGACCGCGCCAAGGGGCTGCTCAACGAGAAGATGGGCCTCAGCGAGCCGGACGCGTTCCGCTGGATCCAGAAGGCCTCGATGGATCGTCGCCTGACGATGCACGATGTCGCCCAGGCGATCATCGAGCAGCTCTCCGCGAAGAAGTAGCGCCTACCGGTCGCGGAGGAAGTTGGTCATCCGCACCGTGGAGAGCCGACGACCCTGCTCGTCGGTCATCACGATCTCGTGCGTGCAGAGCGTGCGCCCGAGCACGAGCGCGCGGCAGGTGCCGGTGACCAGGCCTTCGGTGACCGAGCGCGAGTGCGTCGCGTTGATCTCGATGCCGACCGCGTATCGGCCGGGACCGGCGTGAATGGCCGAGGAGATCGAGCCGAGCGACTCGCCGAGCACTACGTGCGCGCCGCCGTGAAGCAGCCCCACCACCTGGGTGTTGCCCGCGACGGGCATCGTGGCGACCGAGTACTCGGCCGACAGCTCCAGGAACTCGATGTCCATCTTCTGAGCGAGGGCGCCGCCGCCGGTGCCGGTGAGCCGTTCGACGAGTTCGGGATCCAGATCGGCGGGCAGCTTCGTCATGAACTTCCGTTCCTCGAGGTGTCGGGAGCCGCGACTAGGCTGACTCCGTGCCGGACAGCGTCGAAAAGCCTACCCTTCTGATCATCGATGGCCATTCCCTGGCCTTCCGCGCGTTCTACGCGCTTCCCGTCGACAGTTTCGTCACGCGCGACGGCCAGCACACCAACGCGATCCACGGCTTCATCTCGATGCTGCTGAACCTGCTGCAGACCTACAAGCCGACCCACCTGGCGGTCGCCTTCGACATCTCCCGGTTCTCGTTCCGCACCCGGGAGTACCCCGAGTACAAGGGCACCCGCGCCGAGACGCCGCCCGAGTTCAAGGGCCAGATCCCGCTGCTGGAGGAGGCGCTGGCGGCCATGGGCATCCAGACGCTCAGCAAAGAGGACTACGAGGCCGACGACATCCTCGCCACCCTCGCCGCGCGCGGCAGCGCCGACGGGTTCCAGGTCTTCGTCGTCTCGGGCGACCGCGACACGATCCAGCTCGTCAACGACGAGGTCACGCTGCTCTACCCGAACGTGCGCGGCGTCTCCGAGCTGAAGGTCTACGACCCCGCGGCGGTGCGCGAGCGCTACGGCATCGAACCGCACCAGTACCCCGAGATCGCGGCGCTCGTCGGCGAGACCAGCGACAACCTGATCGGCGTCGACAAGGTCGGCGAGAAGACCGCCGTGAAGTGGATCCAGAAGTACGGCTCGCTCGACGAGATCATGGCCCACGCCGAGGAGATCACCGGCGTCGTCGGCCAGAACCTGCGCGATCAGATGGATCGCGTCGTGCGCAACCGCAAGCTCAACCGCCTGCTGCCCGACATCGAACTGCCGCTCGGCCCGGCCGATCTGGTGCGCGGCGAACCGGATGCGGCCGCCATCCGCGAGGTGTTCGGCCGCCTGCAGTTCCGCACCCTGCTCGATCGGGTGTTCAAGCTGGAAGGCATCACCGACGCGGGGGAGACGGCCCCGGCCTCCGACACCAGCGCGGTGCCCGCGATCCGCACCATGGTCGATGAGGAGCTCGCCAAGTGGCTCGACGACGCCTCGAAGAAGGGCACGGAGCCGCTGGGCCTGCGCGTCGCCACCTTCGACGGCGAGATCACCGGCTTCGGCATCGCGAGCGGCACCGACTCGGCGTGGGTGCCCTGGGCTCCCGGGCGCCCCGACTATGTCGCGCTCGAGGACTGGCTGGCCAGCGCTGCGCCCAAGCACGTCTACGACGGCAAGGGACAGGTCACCGCGATGGCGGCGGCGGGCCTCGAGCTGAACGGCATCGCCTTCGACGTCACGCTCGGCTCGTGGCTGCTGAAACCCTCCTCGAAGTTCGAGAGCCTCGCGAGTCTGGTCTACGCGCAGCTCGGCGAGACGCTGCCCGAGCCCGATCCGCACCAGCTCGTTCCGGAGACGGAGCCGCTGAGCCCGGCGACCGAGGCCTGGTACGTGCGTCGGCTCGCCGATGAGCTCTCCGGGCAGCTCGACGACGGCTCCCACGAGGTCCTGGTCGACATCGAGCTGCCTCTCATCGCCGTGCTGGTGCGCATGGAGCGGCAGGGCATCACGGTCTCTCGCGAGCTGCTCGCGGGGCTGAACGCGCGGCTCGGCGCGCGCGCGGCCGAGGTGGAGGCGGCGGCATTCAAGACCATCGATCGCGAGGTCAACCTCGGTTCGCCCAAGCAGCTGCAGGAGGTGCTCTTCGACCAGCTCGGCATGCCGAAGACCCGCGCCACCAAGACCGGGTTCTCCACCGACGCGGCGGCCCTGGCCGATCTGCAGGATCAGCACCCGCATCCGTTCCTGGAGCTGGTGCTGCAGCACCGCGACGCGACGAAGATCCGCCAGATCGTCGAGACCCTCGAGAAGAGCATCGGCGACGACGAGCGCATCCACACCACCTACGAGCAGACCGGCTCGGCGACCGGCCGGATCAGCTCCAACGACCCCAACCTGCAGAACATCCCGATCAAGACCGAGGTGGGCCGCGAGGTGCGCGCCGCCTTCCAGTCGGGGGCGGGCTTCGAGACGCTGCTCACCGCCGACTACTCGCAGATCGAGATGCGCATCATGGCGCACCTCTCCGACGATGAGGGCCTCATCGAGGCGTTCCAGTCGGGGGAGGACCTGCACCGCTTCGTCGGCTCGCGGGTCTTCGGCGTCGACCCGTCCGAGGTGACGCCGACGATGCGCACGAAGGTGAAGGCGATGTCCTACGGCCTCGCCTACGGTCTCTCCGCCTTCGGTCTCAGCAAGCAGCTGCGCATCGAGCAGTCCGAGGCGAAGGCGCTGATGACCGACTACTTCGCGCGGTTCGGGGGCGTGCGCGACTACCTCCGCGGGGTGGTCGAGCAGGCCCGCATCGACGGGTACACCACCACGATCTTCGGCCGTCGCCGGCCGTTCCCCGAGCTGTCCTCCTCGAATCGCGTGCTGCGCGACAACGCGGAGCGTCAGGCGCTCAACTCGCCGATCCAGGGCTCGGCGGCCGACATCATCAAGCGCGCCATGCTCCAGATCGACGCCGATATCCGCGAACAGAACCTCGCCTCGCGCATGCTGCTGCAGGTGCACGACGAACTGGTCTTCGAGGTGGGCGCGGGTGAGCTCGACACGATGACGAAGATCGTCACCGAGCGAATGTCGACCGCAGCGGAGCTCAAGGTGCCGCTCGACGTGCAGCTCGGCACCGGTCCGAACTGGGACGCCGCCGCACACTGATTTCGGCCCCCGGCGAACTACGCTGGGAACATGACGGAAGCTTCGACTCCTCCTGTCCGCACGCCCAGCGCGATCGACGCGATCGCCGAGGAATGGGTGACCACGCTGGTCGATCTCGACCCCGACTACGCCATCTGGATCGGCGTCGAGGGCCGCACCGGCGAGTACGGCGACCTCTCGCCCGCGGGCCACGAGGCGCGCACCGCCGCCGCCCGTGCCGCCGCGGCCAAACTGAGCGCGGAGGCGCCTGTCGACGCGGTCGACGAGGTGACGAAGACCGATCTGCTGGCGCAGCTGAACCTCGAGCTCGAGAGCGCCGAGCTCGGCCTGCACCTCCGCGACCTGAACGTCATCGCCTCGCCCGCCCAGGGCATCCGCGACTCCTTCGACCTGATGCCGACCGCGACCGACGACAACTGGGAGCGCATCGCCGAGCGCATGTCGAACGTGCCCGGCGCGGTCAGCGGCTACATCGAGACGCTGCGCGAGGGGATCTCCCGTGGCATCGTGCCCGCGCGCCGCCAGGTCGCCGAGGTGGCCAAGCAGGCGCGCAAGCACGCCAACCCGGCCGGATTCTTCGGCGAGTTCGCCGACAGCGCCGCCGCCGAGGGCGGGGCCGAGCTGCCCGCGGCGCTCCGCGAGGGGCTGCGCTCCGGCGCCGCCGCCGCTTCCGCCGCCTACGGCGAGCTCGCCGACTTCCTTGAGAAGGAGCTGGCCCCGAGTGCGGGGGAGCAGGACGGCGTCGGCCGCGACATGTACGCGCTGCACTCGCGCTCCTTCCTGGGCGCCGAGATCGACCTCGACGAGACGTACGAGTGGGGCATCGCCGAGCTCCGCCGCATGATCGACGAGCAGACCCGCACCGCGGGCGAGATCGTCCCCGGCGCCTCCGTCGAAGAGGCGATCGCGGCTCTCGAGGCCGACCCCTCGCGCAAGCTGCACGGCACGAAGGCGCTGCAGGAGTGGATGCAGGAGACCTCCGACCGCGCGGTCGCCGACCTGGCGAAGACGCACTTCGACATCCCCGACGCGATCCGTCGTCTCGAGTGCATGATCGCCCCGACGCAGGAAGGCGGCATCTACTACACGGGCCCGAGCGACGACTTCTCTCGCCCCGGTCGCATGTGGTGGAGCGTGCCCGAGGGCGTCACCGAGTTCGACACCTGGCGCGAGCTCACCACCGTCTACCACGAAGGCATTCCCGGGCACCACCTGCAGATCGGGCAGGCGACCTACAACCGCGGCACCCTCAACACCTGGCGGCGTCAGCTCGCCGGCACGAGCGGCCACGCCGAGGGCTGGGCGCTCTACGCGGAGCGGCTGATGGAGGAGCTCGGCTACCTCGACGACCCGGCCGACCGGCTCGGCATGCTCGACGGCCAGCGGATGCGCGCCGCGCGCGTCGTGCTCGACATCGGCGTCCACCTCGGCAAGCCCCGCCTCGACGGCTCGGGCGTCTGGGATCACGACTACGCGCTCGACTTCATGCGCCAGAACGTCAACATGAACGACGCCTTCGTGCGCTTCGAGGTGAACCGCTACCTCGGCTGGCCCGGACAGGCGCCGTCGTACAAGGTGGGCCAGCGGATCTGGGAGGAGATCCGGTCGAACGCGCAGCGCCGCGCCGGGGACGCCTTCTCGTTCAAGGACTTCCACAAGCAGGCGCTCGACCTCGGCGGCGTCGGCCTCGACACCCTGCGGTCGGCACTGCTGTCGTGACCCGCACCGTCGTCGTGGCCGGGGCGTCCGGCTTCATGGGGCGGCACCTGGTCGAGCGGTGCCGCACCTCGGGTGATCGGGTCATCACGATCGGTCGCGGCGCCGGAAGCGACGTGCTGTGATCGGATTCGGCCGGAATCCGCTCCTCTGTCGACGGGGCCTCGCTGGTCGTGAACCTGGCCGGACGCTCGGTCAACTGCCGGTACACGGCGCGCAACCGTGCCGAGATCGTGGACTCTCGCGTCGACACCACACGCGCTCTGGGCGAGGCGATCGCCGCGGCATCGTCTCCGCCGCCCCTCTGGGTGAACTCCTCAACCGCGACGATCTACCGCCACGCCGATGACCGCCCGCAGGACGAGACGACCGGCGACATCGGCACCGGGTTCTCGGTGGACGTCGCGACCGCGTGGGAGGCGGCCTTCCTCGAGCTCCCGCTGCCAGCAACCCGCCGCGTGGCGCTGCGCACGGCGATCGTGCTCGGCGACGGCGGGGTGCTGACGCCGCTGATCCGGCTCGCCCGGCTGGGGCTCGGGGGCGCGCACCACGACGGGCTCTGGTTCTCGAGCCGTCGTCGGCGGGAGCTCGGCACCGAGCATCGGTTTTCGACAGGGGGCGGGCGGCAGCGCTTCTCCTGGGTGCACCTCGCCGATGTCGCCGGCGCGATCCGCTTCCTCGAAGCGAACCCGGGCCTCACGGGGGCGATCAACCTCGCGTCGCCGAACCCGGTGGACGACCGCACCTTCATGGCGACGCTGCGACGCGTCCTCGGCGTTCCCGTCGGCCTCCCGATGCACCGCTGGATGCTCGAACCCGGCGCGTGGCTCATCCGCACCGAGACCGAGCTGGTCCTCAAGAGCCGCTGGGTCATCCCGGGACGACTGCAGGAGGCGGGATTCTCGTTCGAGTACCCCGAGCTGGAGGGCGCGCTGCGCCAGGTCGTGGACTCGAGGCCCAAGAATCGCTAGACTCGAGTGTTGCTTTCGCAACGTTCTGTCCGCATGCCTGCGGCGACCACAACCTGCATCACCCGTCTCAGGCCCTATTTTGTCCCCATTCGGAGCATCTACTACATGACCACCGCAACGACCGCCACGGCCCCCAAGCAGGTCGCCATCAACGACATCGGATCTGCTGAAGACTTCCTGGCCGCGGTCGAAAAGACCCTGAAGTTCTTCAACGACGGAGACCTCATCGAAGGCACCGTCGTCAAGATCGACCGTGACGAGGTTCTCCTCGACGTCGGCTACAAGACTGAGGGTGTCATCCCCTCCCGCGAGCTTTCGATCAAGCACGACGTCGACCCCAGCGAGGTCGTCAACGTCGGCGACAGCGTCGAGGCCCTCGTTCTCCAGAAGGAGGACAAGGAAGGCCGCCTCATCCTCTCCAAGAAGCGCGCTCAGTACGAGCGTGCGTGGGGCGACGTCGAGAAGATCAAGGACACCGATGGCGTCGTGACCGGTCAGGTCATCGAGGTCGTCAAGGGTGGCCTCATCGTCGACATCGGCCTCCGCGGCTTCCTCCCGGCCTCGCTCATCGAGCTTCGCCGCGTGCGCGACCTCACGCCGTACCTCGGCCAGGAGATCGAGGCGAAGATCCTCGAGCTCGACAAGAACCGCAACAACGTCGTGCTGAGCCGCCGCGCGCTGCTCGAGCAGACGCAGAGCGAGTCGCGTTCGACCTTCCTCAACAACCTCCAGAAGGGCCAGGTCCGCAAGGGCGTCGTGTCCTCGATCGTCAACTTCGGCGCGTTCGTCGACCTGGGCGGCGTGGACGGCCTCGTGCACGTCTCCGAGCTCTCGTGGAAGCACATCGAGCACGCCAGCGAGGTCGTCGAGGTCGGCCAGGAGGTCACCGTCGAGATCCTCGAGGTCGACCTGGACCGCGAGCGCGTGTCGCTCTCGCTCAAGGCGACGCAGGAGGACCCGTGGCAGGTGTTCGCCCGGACCCACGCGATCGGCCAGATCGCACCGGGCAAGGTCACCAAGCTCGTTCCGTTCGGTGCCTTCGTCCGCGTCGCGGACGGCATCGAGGGCCTCGTGCACATCTCGGAGCTCAGCGGCAAGCACGTCGAGCTCGCCGAGCAGGTCGTGTCGGTCGGCGAGGACGTCTTCGTCAAGGTCATCGACATCGATCTCGACCGTCGCCGCATCTCGCTGAGCCTCAAGCAGGCCAACGAGGGCATCGACCCGAACAGCGCCGAGTTCGACTCCGGTCTGGCCGCGCTCTACGGCATGGTCACCGAGTACGACGAGCAGGGCAACTACAAGTTCCCCGAGGGCTTCGACGCGACCAGCGGCGAGTGGCTCGAGGGCTTCGACACCCAGCGCGAGGCGTGGGAGGCCGAGTACGCGGCCGCTCAGGCGCGCTGGGAGGCCCACAAGGCGCAGATCCTCGCCGCCGAGGCTGCCGACGCAGCCGCCGAGAGCGCGCCGCGTGCGGCGTCGTCCGGTTCGGCGTCGGGTGCGTTCTCGAGCGACTCGAGCTCGGCCGGCACCCTGGCCGACGACGAGTCGCTGGCGGCGCTTCGCGAGAAGCTGTCGAGCAGCAACTAGTTCACGCTCTCAGCGGGTCGGATGCCTTCGGGCGTCCGACCCGCTGGTCGTTTAAGCGCTGCGGTGCGGGGGGATCGGCGGAGCGGATGCGCTCTCGACCGCCGTGCGGCGTGCCGCGCGGCGCCGCATCCGACGACGCAGCAGCACGAGGCCCACAACCAGGCTGGCAAGACCGGCGACCACCAGCACCGGGATCACGATCGCGACGGCGCTGAGCAGCAGGCTCGACAGGTCTTCGACGGTGCTGAGCACCGGGGCGGCGGCCCCCGCGGTGGCGGCGTTCGCGATCGGGCGCGCCGCCATCTTGCCGGCGTGGACGGTGAGCGCGAGCACGATGCCGATGACGACCGGAACCCACTGGTTGCTGGCGAAGAACTCCGCCGGATCGGTGACGACCGCCGTCTCGGCGGCGGTGCCCGAGCCGAACACGATTCCGCCGGCCGCGGGACGCACGATCGTCTGGATCCAGTCGTTGATCGTGTCGACCGCGGGGATCTTGTCGGCCACGATCTCCAGCAGCAGGAGCACAGCGAGAATGCCGAGCACCCACTCGTTCTCGAGCCACGCCCAGGCAGCGGGCAGATTGACGACGTCGAAGAGGCGACTCGACAGCCCCAGCACCAGCATCGGGATGTAGGCGTTGAGGCCGGCGGCGGCGGCGAGGCCTGTTCCGGTCAGGAACTCGAGCATGCGGTGAGGCTAGCACCCGGTCGCGCGCGCGGCGAGGAGGGCTAGCATGGCCGAATGCTGCTCGTCGCCGTGACCGGGGGGATCGCCTCGGGCAAGTCCGTCGTCGCGGCGCGACTGGGGGAGCTGGGCGCTCGGGTCGTCGATGCCGACCAGCTGGCGCGCGACGTCGTCGCGCCGGGCGAACCGGCGCTGGCTCGGATCGCCGAGACCTTCGGCTCGCACCTGGTCTCGTCCGAGGGGACGCTCGATCGGGCGGCGCTGGGGGAGATCGTCTTCCAGGACCCCGACAAGCGGCTCGAGCTGAACGCGATCACGCATCCGGCGGTGGCCGAGCTGTCGCAGGCGCGCTTCAGGGCCGCCGCGGCCGAGGACCCGAACGCGATCGTCGTCTACGACGTGCCCCTGCTGGTCGAGAGCGGCAAGCGCCTCGGCGAGTTCGGTCTGGTCGTGGTCGTGCAGGCCGACACCGAGACGCGCATCCAGCGCCTCGTCGAGCTGCGAGGCATGACGCGCGAGGAGGCGCGGCATCGGATCAACTCGCAGGCGAGCGACGCGGAGCGCCTCGCGATCGCCGATGTGGTGATCGACGCGAACGGCACCCTCGCCGACACGCGGGCCCAGGTCGACGCGCTGTGGGAGTCGCTGCGGTCACGCGCCGGCGGCGAGGCGAGCGGCGGGAGCGATCGATCTCCTGCCGAGCACGATGGCGACGATGTTGCTCCCTGAGATGAGCGCGATCCCGAGCAGCTGCGCGCTCGTCAGGACCTGACCGAGCACGATCAGCCCGGCCACCGCCCCAGCGGCGGGGTGAACGCTCTGCAGGATCGCGAACGTCTCGCGTCGCAGCACCCGCAGCACCATCAGATCGATCGAATACGGCACCGCCGAGGACAGCACCCCGACGACCGCTCCGATGGCGACGATCATGAGCAGCTGCTCGCCCGGCACACGCGCGAGCGCGCCGATCAGGACGGGGGCGGTGAGGAGAGCAGCGACCGCGCTCGCCAGGGCGGTGCCCTGCACGCCCGGGAGCCGCGCGCCGACCCGCTGGTTCAGCAGGATGTAGGCGGCCCACGCGACCGCGGCCACGAGTCCGAACAGAACCCCGGCGAGGTCGATTCCGGGGACGCTTCCGGTCAGCAGCACGACCCCGAGGCCGGCCACGAGCGCCAGCACGCCGTCGACCTTGCGCCGCGACGATGCGAGCGCCACAGCGAGCGGGCCGAGGAACTCGAGCGTCACCGCGAGCCCGAGCCCGATGCGCTCCACCGCCGAGTACAGCGACAGGTTCATGACCACGAGCACGACGCCGAGGAGCGCGGCCGGGACGAGCTGCCGCCGGGTCAAGCCCGACCAGCGGGGCCGCGCGATGGCGAGGAGGGCGGCAGCCGCGACAGCCTGGCGAACGGCCACGACGCCGAGCGGCCCGATCAGCGGGAAGAGCGTGGCGCCGAGCGCCGCTCCGGTCTGCACCGAGATCGAACCCGCGACGCTCGCGACGGGGGCGATTCGCTCTCGGTTCATGGACTCACGCTAGATCCGGATTATGCAATCCAGAAATGCAATCGTGTGTGATCGATACACTCAACGTATGAATCTGACAGTGCGGCAGCTGCGTGATCTCGTGGCGGTCGCCGACGAGCTCTCGTTCACCGCGGCTGCCTCGGTGCGCGGAGTCTCGCAGGCCTCGGTGTCTCGGTCCGTCGCGGCCCTCGAGAGCGAGATCGGCGCGGCGCTCGTGGCGCGCACCACCCGCAGCGTCGAGGTCACGAGCGCGGGCGACGAGATCGTGACGGCGGCCCGCCGGGCGCTCGACGAGCTGGATCGCGCCGTCGCCCACGTTCGCGGCGACCCGCGCGACATTCGACTCGGGTACGCCTGGGCCGCCCTCGGCGCCCACACGACATCCGTGCTGCGCGGCTGGAATCGCGAGCACCCCGCCACGCCGCTGCGGATGGTGCACGCGGCCTCGCGCGACGTCGGCCTGTCATCCGGTCGCACCGACTTCGCCGTGGTGCGCCACCACGTCGCCGAGCCGGCCTTCGACAGCGCGGTTCTCGGGCGCGAAGCCCGCCAGTGCGCGGTCGCGATCGACCACCCCTTGGCCGATCGCGGCTCCCTCTCGCTTCGCGACGCCGTGCCCTACGTCGTCGGAGTCGACGCGCAGACCGGCACCACGACACCGCAGCTGTGGCTCGACGCGGGGGAGCAGCGCACCCCCGAGCTCGCGATGACCGAGGACATCGACGAGTGGCTCGACCAGATCGCGGAGGGCCGGATCATCGGAATCACCTCGGTCGCGACGGCGCATCACCAGCCTCGCCCGGGTGTCGTCTTCCTCCCGATCGAGGACGCCGAGCCCATTCGGGTCCGACTGGTGTGGCGGCGCGGAAGCACGCACCCGGCCCGGGAGCGGCTGATCGCGCATCTGCGTCAGGCCTACGCCCGCTGACCCGGCGACTGTCGGCGGGGGACCCTAGGCTGGAGGCTATGGAGCCGACCCGTGCCGTCCGGCCTTTCGAGGTCGTCAGCGAGTATCAGCCGAGCGGCGACCAGCCGGCCGCGATCGCCGAGCTCGCCCATCGCGTCACGGCGGGCGAGAGCGACATCGTGCTGCTCGGCGCCACCGGCACGGGAAAGTCGGCGACGACGGCGTGGCTCGTCGAGAAGCTGCAGCGGCCGACGCTGGTGCTCGCGCACAACAAGACGCTCGCCGCCCAGCTGGCCAACGAGTTCCGCGAGCTCATGCCGAACAACGCGGTCGAGTACTTCGTCAGCTACTACGACTACTACCAGCCCGAGGCCTACGTCCCGCAGTCCGACACCTTCATCGAGAAGGACTCGTCGGTCAACGCCGAGGTCGAGCGGCTGCGCCACTCCACGACGAACTCGCTGCTGAGCCGGCGCGACGTCGTCGTGGTCTCGACGGTCTCCTGCATCTACGGCCTCGGCGCCGCCGAGGAGTACCTGGGCGCGATGACCGCGCTGCAGGTGGGAGAGCACATCTCGCGCGATCGCCTCGTGCGGCGCTTCATCAACATGCAGTACGAGCGCAACGACATCGACTTCAGCCGCGGCAAGTTCCGCGTCCGCGGCGACACGATCGAGATCATCCCCGTGTACGAGGAGCACGCGGTGCGCATCGAGATGTTCGGCGACGAGATCGAGGCGCTCTACTCGCTGCATCCGCTCACCGGCGAAGTGCTCCAGAAGATGGATGCGGTGTCCGTCTTCCCGGCGACCCACTACGCCGCGAGCTCCGAGGCGATGCAGCGCGCGATCGTGACGATCCGCGAAGAGCTCGCCGAGAGACTGGCCGAGTTCGAGAAGCAGGGCAAGCTGCTCGAGGCGCAGCGGCTGCGGATGCGCACCAGCTTCGACCTCGAGATGATGGAGCAGATCGGCTTCTGCAACGGCATCGAGAACTACTCGCGGCACATTGACGGCCGCTCGCCGGGCGAGCCGCCGAACACCCTTCTCGACTACTTCCCCGACGACTTCCTGGTCGTGATCGACGAGTCGCACCAGACGGTGCCGCAGATCGGCGCCATGTACGAGGGCGACGCGAGCCGCAAGCGCACCTTGGTCGAGCACGGATTCCGGCTGCCGAGCGCGCTCGACAACCGCCCGCTGCGCTGGGAGGAGTTCCTCAACCGGGTCGGCCAGAAGGTCTACCTCTCGGCCACCCCCGGCCGCTACGAGCTCGGCGTATCCGACGGGGTCGTCGAGCAGATCATCCGCCCCACCGGTCTCGTCGATCCGCAGATCGTCGTCAAGCCGAGCGCCGGCCAGATCGACGATCTGCTCGAGGAGATCCGGGTTCGGGCCGACCGCGACGAGCGCGTGCTCGTCACGACCCTGACGAAGAAGATGGCCGAAGAGCTCACGGCCTTCCTCGACGAGCACGGGGTGCGCGTGCGCTATCTGCACTCCGACGTCGACACGCTGCGCCGGGTGGAGCTGCTCACCGAGCTGCGAGCCGGCGTCTACGACGTGCTCGTCGGCATCAACCTGCTGCGGGAAGGTCTCGACCTGCCCGAGGTCTCGCTGGTCGCGATCCTCGACGCCGACAAGGAGGGCTTCCTGCGCTCCTCGACGTCGCTGATCCAGACCATCGGCCGCGCGGCCCGCAACGTGGGCGGCCAGGTGCACATGTACGCCGACAACCTCACCGACTCGATGAAGCAGGCCCTCGAGGAGACCGACCGCCGCCGCGAGAAGCAAGTCGCCTACAACCTCGAGCACGGCATCGATCCGCAGCCGCTGCGCAAGAAGATCGCCGATATCACCGAGGTGCTCGCGCGGGAGGGCGCCGACACCGCGAAGCTGCTCGCGGAGCGCGGCGGCACGAAGCGCTCACCGACCCCGAACCTGCGCCGCGAGGGCGTCGGGGCGGCGGGAGCCGCCGAGCTGGAGTCGATCATCTCGGACCTCAACGACCAGATGCTGCAGGCGGCAGCCGAGCTCAAGTTCGAGCTCGCGGCGCGGCTGCGCGACGAACTCGGCGACCTCAAGAAGGAGCTGCGGCAGATGGAGGCCGCGGGCCACGTCCGATGAGCGACCGCCTCGCCACCGTGGTGGGCGCTCTCGAGCTCCGTCGTTCGCTCGGGGCGTCATCCGCCGACGAGCGGGATGACGGCGGTGCTCCGTAGACTCACGGGGTGTCGATCTCTGCCGTGCCCGGAAAAGCGTCCCAGAACTCCGTTCTGAGTGTGCGGGGAGCGCGTGTCCACAATCTGAAGAACGTCGACCTGGAGATCCCCCGCGATTCGCTCGTCGTGTTCACCGGGCTCTCCGGCTCCGGCAAGTCGAGCCTCGCCTTCGACACGATCTTCGCCGAAGGCCAGCGCCGCTACGTCGAATCCCTTTCGTCCTACGCCCGTCAGTTCCTCGGCCAGGTCGATCGTCCCGACGTCGACTTCATCGAAGGCCTCAGCCCCGCCGTCTCGATCGACCAGAAGTCCACCAACCGCAACCCGCGCTCCACGGTCGGCACGATCACCGAGATCTACGACTACATGCGACTGCTCTGGGCGCGCATCGGCATTCCGCACTGCCCCGAGTGCGGTGAGCGCATCCAGCGGCAGACAGTGCAGCAGATCGCCGACCAGCTGATGGAGCTCGAGACCGGGACGCGCTACCAGGTGCTGGCGCCGGTCGTCAGCCAGAAGAAGGGCGAGTTCGTCGACCTCTTCGCCGAGCTGGCCGCCAGCGGGTACTCGCGCGCCGTCGTCGACGGCGACCTGATCCAGCTCACCGAACCGCCGACGCTCAAGAAGTCCTACAAGCACGACATCTCGGTCGTCGTCGACCGGCTCGTGGCCTCCGACGAGCTGCTCACGCGTCTGACCGATTCGCTGGAGACGGCGCTCCGCCTGACCGACGGCATCGTGATGATCGACTTCGTCGACGTCGAGGGCGCGGGAGGCATCCGCACTTTCAGCGAGAAGCTGTCCTGCCCGAACCAGCACCCGATCCAGCTCACCGAGATCGAACCCCGCACCTTCTCGTTCAACGCCCCGTTCGGCGCCTGCCCGGAGTGCTCGGGCCTCGGCACCAAGATGAGCGTCGACTCGGAGCTGCTCATCGGCGACCCCGAGCTCACGCTCAACGAGGGCGTCATCCTGCCCTGGAATCAAGGCGGCAAGGGCCTCTACAGCTACTTCCAGCGTCTGCTCCAGGGTCTCGCGCGCGACCTCGACTTCTCGCTCGACACCCCGTGGGGCGAGCTGAGCGAGGAGGTGCAGACCGCGATTCTGCGCGGCAACGACTTCGAGGTCTCGGTGCAGTGGCGCAACCGCTTCGGGCGCACCATGAAGTACTCGACGGGCTTCGAGGGCGTCATGCCCTACATCGAGCGCAAGTACCACGAGGCCGAGTCCGACTGGTCGCAGCAGCGCTACGGCGAGTACCTGCGCGAGATCCCGTGCCCGGTCTGCCACGGCATGCGTCTGAAGCCCGAGGTTCTCGCGGTGCAGGTCGCCGGCAGCAGCATCTCCGACGTCGCCGAGCTCAGCCTGCAGGAGTCGTACGAGTTCATGGCGGAGCTCGAACTCACCGAGCGCGAGGCGCGGATCGCGGCGCAGGTGCTGCGCGAGATCCGAGTGCGCCTCGAGTTCCTGCTGGAGGTCGGCCTCGGCTATCTCACGATGGCGCGCGCGGCCGGCAGTCTGTCCGGGGGAGAGGCGCAGCGCATCCGCCTGGCCACGCAGATCGGCTCCGGCCTCACGGGCGTGCTCTACGTGCTCGACGAGCCGAGCATCGGCCTGCACCAGCGCGACAACCGCCGCCTGATCGACACCCTCGTCAAGCTGAAGAATCTCGGCAACACCCTCATCGTCGTCGAGCACGACGAGGACACGATCCGCACCGCCGACTGGATCGTCGACATCGGACCCGGCGCGGGCGAGCACGGCGGAGAGGTCGTGCATTCGGGCGGCTACGACGAGCTGCTCGCCAACCGGCGCTCGATCACGGGCGACTACGTCGCCGGGCGACGTTCCATCGCGATCCCCGACGAACGCCGCAGCGTCGACCCGAAGCGGGTCATCACGGTCGAGGGCGCCCGCGCCAACAACCTCAAGGACGTCACCGTCGAGTTCCCGCTCGGCGTGTTCGTCGCCGTCACCGGCGTCTCGGGCTCCGGCAAGTCCAGCCTGGTCAACGACATCCTCTACAAGGTGCTCGCCAACCAGCTCAACGGCGCCAAGCAGGTGCCCGGCAAGCACAGGCGCGTGCTGGGACTCGATCAGCTCGACAAGGTCGTCCACGTCGACCAGGCGCCGATCGGGCGCACCCCGCGCTCCAACCCCGCCACCTACACGGGCGTCTTCGACCGCATCCGCGCTCTGTTCGCCGAGACGATCGAGGCGAAAGCCCGTGGCTACCAGCAGGGGCGCTTCAGCTTCAACGTCAAGGGCGGGCGCTGCGAGAACTGCTCCGGCGACGGCACCATCAAGATCGAGATGAACTTCCTCCCCGACGTCTACGTGGCGTGCGAGGTGTGCGAGGGGGCGCGCTACAACCGCGACACCCTGCAGGTGCACTACAAGGGCAAGAACATCGCCGAGGTGCTCGAGATGCCGATCAGCGAGGCGGCCGAGTTCTTCGAGCCGATCACCGCGATCCACCGCTACCTCAAGACGCTCGTCGACGTCGGCCTCGGCTACGTGCGACTCGGGCAGAGCGCGACGACGCTCTCCGGCGGCGAGGCGCAGCGCGTAAAGCTCGCGACCGAGCTGCAGAAGCGCTCCAACGGGCGCAGCGTCTATGTGCTCGACGAGCCGACGACCGGACTGCACTTCGAAGATGTGCGCAAGCTGCTGCTCGTGCTCGACGGTCTCGTCGATAAGGGCAACACGGTCATCGTCATCGAGCACAACCTCGACGTCATCAAGAGCGCCGACTGGCTGATCGACCTCGGCCCCGAGGGCGGGGCGGGAGGCGGTGAGGTGCTCGCTGTCGGCACGCCCGAGCATCTCGCGAGCGTCGCCGAGAGCCACACCGGGCTGTTCCTGCGCGAGCTCTTCGAGGCCGACCGCGGAGCGGGTGGCCGGAAGGCCGGATGATGGCAGCCTCGGGTTCGCGTCCGCCGCGCGCCGACGCTCTTCCGTGGCGGCCCAAGCCGAGCGACATCCCCACCGGGCCGGGCGTCTACCGCTTCCGCGACGGCACCGGTCGGGTGCTCTACGTCGGCAAGGCGATCAACCTCCGCGCACGCCTGGCGAACTACTTCCAGCCGCTCAAGAGCCTTCACGAGCGCACCCGGCACATGGTGCTCACGGCGCGCTCCGTCGAGTGGACGAGCGTCGGCAGCGACGTCGAGGCGCTCCAGCTGGAGTACAGCTGGATCAAGGAGTACGCGCCCCCGTTCAACATCAAGTTCCGCGACGACAAGACCTACCCGCTGATGGCGATCACGCTCGCCGATGAGGCGCCGCGCGTGATGGTGACCCGCAATGACCGGATCCGCGGAGCCAAGTACTTCGGTCCGTATCCGAAGGTCTGGGCGGTGCGCGAGACGATCGATGAGATGGTGCGCGCGTTCCCCATCCGCACCTGCTCGGACTCCAGCTACAAGCGCGCGATGCAGACCGGGCGCTCGTGCTTCCCCGGGCAGATCGGCCGATGCGGCGGACCCTGCTCGCAGAAGGTCACGGTCGCCGAGCACCGCGCGATCGTCGACCAGTTCATCGCCTTCATGTCCAGCCACGACCGGCGCTTCATCACCGAGCTGGAGAAGCAGATGGCGGCCGCCTCGGCCGAGCTCGACTTCGAGCGGGCGGCGGTGCTTCGCGACCGCATCCACGCGCTCAACAACGTGCTCGAGAAGAGCGCCGTCGTGCTGCCCGGCGCCCCCGACGCCGACGTCTTCGGCATCGAGCACGACGAGCTGGCGGCCGCCGTGCAGCAGTTCATGATCCGCGGCGGCCGAGTGCGCGGCGTGCGCTCGTGGGTCGTCGACAAGGAGCTGGATGTGCCGCTCGATGAGCTCGTCGAGTCGGTGCTCGAGCGCGCCTACGACCGCGACGAGCCGCCGAAGGAGGTCGTGGTTCCGGCGCTTCCCGTCGACGCCCCCGCCCTGGAGACCTGGCTCACCGGCCGACGTGCGAAAGGCCGCGTGTCGGTGCGCACCGCGCAGCGCGGCGATCGGGCCGCGGTGCTCGAGACGGCGACCCTCAACGCGCGCCAGGCGCTCGCGCTCTACAAGACGCGCCGCAGTGCCGATTACGTGGCCCGCACGACCGCGCTCAACGAACTGGCAGAGGCGCTCGGGCTCGCCGAGGCGCCGCTGCGGATCGAGTGCTACGACGTGTCGCACCTGGGCGGCACCGGCATCGTCGCGTCGATGGTGGTGTTCGAGGACGGACTGCCCAAGAAGAGCGACTACCGCAAGTTCTCGATCGCCGAGTACGCGGACGACACCGCCGCGCTCGCCCAGGTGATGCGCCGCCGACTGGCCCGGCTCGACGACGACCCGGCCGACGTCGAGACCGAGGGGGAGTCGCCGCGTCGCCGGTTCGCCTACCGTCCCGGACTCCTGCTGGTCGACGGCGGCCAGCCGCAGGTCGCGGCCGTCGCGCGCGTGCTCGACGAGCTCGGCATCGACGACATCCCGGTGGTGGGCATCGCGAAGCGGCTCGAAGAGCTCTGGCAGCCCGGCAGCGACTTCCCGGTCATCCTGCCCCGCAACAGCGAGGCGCTGTTCCTGGTGCAGCGGCTGCGCGACGAGGCGCACCGCTTCGCGATCACGTTCCAGCGGCAGAAGCGCAAGGCGAGCGTGTCATCGACGCTCTCCGAGATCCCGGGCCTCGGCCCGGCGCGGGTGAAGGAGCTGCTCACGCACTTCGGCTCCGTGTCCAAGCTGCGCGGCGCGTCCGCCGCCGAGGTCGCGGAGGTCCGCGGAATCGGCCCCGCCCTGGCGGAGACGATCGTCGCTAGGCTGAACCCACCCAAGGGAAAGCAGCACAGCGCATGACCGATACCCGAGCCGAGCGCGAGATCCTCCTCGTCACCGGCATGTCCGGCGCGGGCAGATCCACCGTCGGCAACGCCCTCGAGGACCTCGGCTGGTACGTCGTCGACAACCTGCCACCGCAGATGCTGCGCCCACTCGTCGAACTCGCCGAGCACACCGGCGAGGCGATCCCGCGCGTGGCCGCGGTGGTCGACATCCGGGGCGGCAAGCTGTTTGCCGACGTGGAGGCCGCTCTCGAGCTGCTGCGCGGCTCGGCCGCCGTGCGCGTGGTGTTCCTCGACGCTACCGACGCCGTGCTGGTCCGCCGCTTCGAGCAAGTCCGACGGCCGCATCCGCTGCAGGGCCAGGGCACCCTGCTGGACGGCATCGCCGAGGAGCGCCGCCGCGTCCAGGCGCTGCGCGCCGCGAGCGACCTGATCATCGACACCTCGAACCTCAACATCCACGAGCTCTCCCGCGTCGTCAACGACCACTTCGGCGACGCCGCCAGCAAGGAGACCCGCGTCACGGTCATGAGCTTCGGCTACAAGTACGGGCTCCCGCCGGACGCCGACCTGGTCGCCGACTGCCGCTTCCTGCCGAACCCGTTCTGGATCCCCGAGCTGCGTCCGCACACCGGCCAGGACGCCGAGGTGCGCGATTACGTCCTCGGTCAGGCCGATGCGGATACATTCATCACGACATATCTGACCGCGCTGGGTCCCGTGCTCACGGGGTACCGTAAGGAGAACAAGAGACACGCGACGATCGCCATCGGCTGCACCGGTGGAAAGCACCGCTCGGTGGCCGTCGCTGAAGAGCTCGCTCGACGCATGAACGCCCTGCCCGGCGTCGCCGTCAGCGTGAAGCATCGCGACCTCGGTCGCGAATAGAAGACGAAGGGCATCCGGTGGCACTGACCTCCGACGTGAAAGAAGAACTCACGGCCGTCGAACTGGGTAAGACAACCGTTCGGGCCGCAGAATTGACCGCGCTCCTGCGCTTTGCCGGAGGACTGCACATCATCTCCAACCGAATCGCGGTCGAGGCCGAGGTCGACTCCCCGCAGATCGCTCGACGCATCCGCAAGGACCTGGCCGAGCTGTACGGGATCCGCAGCGATGTCTCGGTGATCTCCGGCAGCAACGCGCGCCGCTCCAACAGCTACCTCGTGCGCGTCATGGAAGGCGGCGACACGCTCGCCCGCCAGACCGGTCTGCTGGATGCCCGCCGACGCCCCGTGCGCGGCCTTCCCAACCGGCTCACCACGGGATCTCGCGAGGAGCTCGCGGCGATCTGGCGCGGGGCCTTCCTCGCCGCCGGCTCGCTCTCCGACCCGGGCCGATCGGCCGCGCTCGAGGTCTCGTGCCCGGGCAACGAGTCGGCCATGGCGCTCGTGGGCGCCGCCGGGCGGCTGGGCATCTCCGCCAAGGCGCGCGAGGTCCGCGGAGTGCACCGAGTGATCGTGCGCGAGACCGAGGCGATCGCCGACATGCTGCGCGCGATCGGGGCCGAGAAGACCCTCGCGGACTGGGAGGCCCTGCGGCAGCGCCGCGAGGTGCGCGCCACGGCCAACCGCCTCGTCAACTTCGACGACGCCAACCTGCGCCGCTCAGCGCAGGCCGCCGTCGCCGCGTGCGCCCGGGTCGAGCGCGCGCTGGAGATCCTCGGCGACGAGGTTCCCGACCACCTGCGCTACGCCGGCGAGCTGCGTCTCAGCCACCGTGACGCCAGCCTCGACGAGCTCGGCCACCACGCCGATCCGCCGATGACCAAGGACGCGGTGGCCGGTCGCATCCGACGCCTCTTGGCGATGGCCGACAAGTCCGCGAGCGATCGCGGGATCCCCGGCACCGAGTTCGGCGTTCCGGCCGAGCTCGCTGACTGAGCAGCACCCCAACAGACCTGCGCGCGCCCGCGCGCATCCCTAGACTGGATTCGTCACCCGAGCGCCGGATCGGCGCCCCCGGAGACCGAACGCGAGGAGAGACAACCGATGGCCGTTTACACGCTTCCTGAACTTCCCTACGACTACGCAGCGCTCGAGCCGCACATCAGTGCGCGCATCATGGAGCTGCACCACGACAAGCACCACGCGGCCTACGTGGCGGGCGCCAACACCGCACTGGAGCAGCTCGCCGAGGCTCGCGACACGGGCAGCTTCGGCTCGATTCCGAAGCTCGAGAAGGACCTCGCGTTCCACCTCGGCGGCCACATCAACCACTCGATCTTCTGGAAGAACCTCTCGCCGAACGGCGGCGACAAGCCGACCGGTGAGCTGGCGGCCGCGATCGACGAGTTCTTCGGCTCCTTCGACAAGTTCGTCGCGCACTTCACGGCCGCGGCGATGAGCCTGCAGGGCTCCGGCTGGGCTGTGCTCGCCTGGGACCCGGTGGGCTCGCGTCTGCTCATCCACCAGCTCTTCGACCAGCAGGGCAACACCCCGCTCGGCGTCATTCCGATCCTTCAGCTCGACATGTGGGAGCACGCGTTCTACCTCGACTACGTCAACGTCAAGGCGGACTACGTGAAGGCATTCTGGAACATCGCCAACTGGGCTGACGCCGGTGCGCGCTTCGAGAGCGCGCGCAAGACCGGTGATGGGCTCCTGCTACTGTCGTAGGGGTTTCGTGAGGTGAGTTCCGGCCCCTCACGCATCACCAGAATCGTTCCACCACAACCACCACAAAACCGGATGCGCGTGCGCGCGCTGCAGCTAGGAGACCCAGTGTCCGTCAAGATCGGTATCAACGGATTCGGCCGTATCGGCCGCAACTTCTTCCGCGCCGCCCTCGCCAAGGGCAGCGACATCGAGATCGTTGCTGTCAACGACCTCACCGACAACAAGTCGCTTGCCCACCTCCTCAAGTACGACACCATCACGGGTCGTCTGGACGGAACCGTCGAGTTCGACGAGACGCAGATCATCGTCAACGGCAAGGCCATCAAGGTCTTCGAAGAGCGCGACCCGGCGAACCTTCCGTGGGGCGAGCTCGGCGTCGACATCGTGATCGAGTCGACCGGTCGCTTCACCAAGTCGGCGGATGCCGCCAAGCACATCGCCGCCGGCGCCAAGAAGGTCATCGTCTCGGCTCCTGCCACGGGCGACGACGTCGCGACCCTCGTGCTCGGCGTCAACGAGGACAGCTACGACCCGGCCGTTCACTCGATCATCTCGAACGCGTCCTGCACCACGAACTGCCTCGCGCCGCTCGCCAAGGTCTTCATGGACAACTTCGGCATCGAGCGCGGTCTGATGACCACGGTGCACGCCTACACGGCCGACCAGAACCTGCAGGACGGCCCGCACGGCGACCTGCGTCGCGCCCGCGCCGCCGCCGCGAACATCATCCCCACCTCGACGGGTGCCGCCAAGGCGCTCGGCCTGGTCATCCCGGAGCTCGTCGGCAAGCTCGACGGCTACGCGCTGCGCGTCCCGGTCATCACCGGCTCGATCACCGACCTCACGCTCACCGCGTCGAAGTCGGTCACGGTCGAGGAGATCAACGCCGCGTACAAGGCCGCCGCCGAGGGCCCTCTGAAGGGCATTCTCAAGTACACCGAGGACGACATCGTCTCGAGCGACATCGCGGGCGACCCGCACTCGTCGATCTTCGACGCCGGCCTCACCAAGGTGATCGGCGACCAGGTCAAGGTCGCCTCGTGGTACGACAACGAGTGGGGCTACTCCAACCGCCTCGTCGACGTGACCGAGTACGTCGCCGCGCGTCTCTAAGACTCGAGGACACGACACCATGGCGCTCCGCACAATCGAGAGCCTCGGTGAGCTCTCCGGCAAGGTCGTTCTGCTTCGCTGCGACCTCAACGTTCCGCTCAAAGACGGTGTGATCGGCGACGACGGGCGCATTCGCGCGTCGCTGCCGACCATCAACGCGCTGCTGCACTCCGGTGCGACGGTCGTGGCGATGTCGCACCTGGGACGGCCGGATGGCGAACCGAACCCCGCGTACAGCCTGGCTCCCGTCGCGCAGCGCATGAGCGAGCTGCTGGGCTGCCCGGTGGTCTTCTCCGGCGACACCTTCGGGCCCGGCGCTGAGGAGGCCATCGCCAGCCTCAGCGAGCCCGGGGTCGTGCTGCTGGAGAACCTCCGCTTCCACGCGGGCGAGACCAGCAAGGATGCGGCGGAGCGCGCCGAGTTCGCGGCGAAGCTCGCGGCGCTCGGCGATGTGGTCGTCGAGGACGGCTTCGGCGTCGTGCACCGCAAGCAGGCGAGCGTGTTCGAGCTCGCCGAGGCGCTTCCGAGCGCCGCGGGAACGCTGATCGCGGCCGAGCTGGACGTTCTGGAGCGACTGACGAGCAAGCCGGAGCGGCCGTACGCGGTCGTTCTGGGCGGCTCGAAGGTCTCCGACAAGCTCGGCGTCATCGGCCACCTCCTGCCGCGCGTGAACACGCTGCTGATCGGCGGCGGGATGCTGTTCACGTTCCTCGCGGCGCTCGGCCACAAGGTCGGCTCGAGCCTCCTCGAGGCCGACCAGATCGAGACGGTTCGCGGCTACCTCGCCGAGGCGGAGAAGCGCGGCGTCGAGATCGTGCTGCCGACCGACGTGGTGGTGGCCTCGAAGTTCGGGGCCGACGCCGAGCACGTCGCCGCCGCCGCCGATTCGATCGAGGACACGCCGTTCGGCGCGAGCGGACTGGGTCTCGACATCGGCCCGGCCACCTCGGCGAAGTTCGCGGAGATCATCGCGGGCTCGAAGACGGTCTTCTGGAACGGCCCGATGGGCGTGTTCGAGCTGGCGCCGTTCGCGGCCGGCACCCGCGCGGTCGCCGAGGCGCTGACCGCGGTGGACGGCCTGAGCGTCGTCGGCGGGGGAGACTCCGCGGCAGCGATCCGCCAGCTCGGCTTCCGTGACGAGCAATTCGGTCACGTGTCGACGGGCGGCGGAGCGAGTCTTGAATTCCTGGAGGGCAAGCAGCTCCCGGGTCTCGAAGTTCTGGGATGGGAGCACCACTGATGGCAGGACGCACTCCGCTCATTGCGGGCAACTGGAAGATGAACCTCGACCACCTTCAGTCGATCGCGTTCGTCCAGAAGCTGGCGTGGACGCTCAAGGACGCGGGACACGACTTCGGCGCGGTGGAGGTTGCGGTGTTCCCACCGTTCACCGACCTGCGCTCCGTGCAGACGCTGGTCGGTGCGGACGACCTGCCGCTCAAGTTCGGCGGGCAGGACCTGTCGCGCTTCGACAACGGCGCGTACACCGGTGAGATCTCCGGCGCGTTCCTCGCCGCTCTCGATGCCGAGTACGTGATCGTCGGACACTCCGAGCGCCGCCAGTACCACGGCGAGACCGACGAGCAGCTCGCCGAGAAGGTCGCCGCCGCGCACCGTCACGGGCTCGTCCCGATCCTCTGCGTCGGCGAGACCGCCGAGGACCTCGAGAAGCACGGCCCGAGCGCCGTGCCGGTCGCCCAGATGCGCGCAGCGCTGGCCGGCGCCGCGAAGGGCAAGGAGATCGTCATCGCCTACGAGCCCGTCTGGGCCATCGGCTCGGGCCAGGCCGCGACCAGCGACCAGGCCCAGCAGGTCTGCGCCGCGCTTCGCGCCGCTCTCGCCGAGGAGCTCGGCGACGAGGTCGCGCAGGCGACGCGCATCCTCTACGGCGGTTCGGTCAAGTCGGGCAACATCGCGGGATTCATGCGCGAGACCGACGTCGACGGAGCCCTGGTCGGCGGCGCGAGCCTCCAGCTGGAGGAGTTCGCGAGCATCGTGCGCTTCCAGAAGCACGTCGGCCTGTAGACCAGCCGATATACTGACCCCCGGCCGAGTTTCGGCATCGAAAGGTTTCGCGTGGAATTTCTGACAGTCGCCGTGCAGGTCGTGCTGGGCATCACCAGCCTGCTCCTGACGCTCTTGATCCTGCTGCACCGCGGTCGCGGTGGCGGTCTCTCCGACATGTTCGGGGGCGGCGTGACGTCGAACCTGGGTTCATCGGGAGTCGCGGAGCGAAACCTCAACCGCATCACGGTCATCCTCGCGCTTGTGTGGGTCGCCAGCATCGTTGTGCTGGGCCTCATCATCAAGTTCGACAGCGGCGCCTGAGCCGCGCCGAACCCGATCACCCACTTCACACGGAGGCATCATGGCATCTGGCGGCAGCGCGATTCGAGGATCCCGCGTCGGATCCGGTCCGATGGGCGAGCAGGACCGCGGCTACCACGCGGACCGGGTCGCGATCTCGTACTGGGACGCCCTCGGCAACGAGACGGTGCGGTACTTCGCGGCGAATCTTCCCGATGAGGAGATCCCGGAGACCATCGACTGCCCGGCGTCGGGCCTCCCGGCCGGCCGCGACAAGGCGAACCCGCCCGCGGTCTCCAAGATGGAGCCCTACAAGACGCACCTGGCCTACGTGAAGGAGCGCCGCAGCGACGACGAGGCGCAGCAGATCCTCACCGACGCGCTGCAGCAGCTGCGCGAGCGTCGCGGAACCGCCGCCGCCTCCTGAGCCCCTGCGGGTTCTCCGCGCGTGCGGGGACCCGCCGCGCGCACGCGACGAGGGTCAGTTCGAAGGCAGGTCGTGCGCTGCGGTCCAGTACGAGTTGGGCGCGATCAGCGCCTCCGGAACCTCGGCGGCGGCGTCCTGGTCGACGAAGAAGACGGTGCGCTTGCGCCCTTCGGCGCCGGCGGCCGGAACATCGTTGATGCTCGCGCCGGCGAGCGTCAACCCGAGCGCGCCCGCTTTGTCGGCACCGGCGAGCACCAGCCAGATGCGATCCGAGGCGTTGATCACCGGGAGCGTCAGCGTCAGTCGCTCCGCGGGAGGCTTGGGGGAGTCGCGCTCGGCAAGCACGACGCGATCCGTCTCGTGCACCGAGACGTGGTCCGGGAACAGCGAGGCGATGTGTCCGTCCGGACCGACGCCGAGGAAGGTGACGTCGAACCGCGGGTAGCGGCGCCCCTCGGGGGCCGCCTCGGCGAGCACGGACTCGAAGGCGCGTGCCGCCTCCTCGATGTCCGCGTGCTCTCCCGGAGCGGGGAACGACTTGATCTGCGACTCGTCGATCGGCAGGTGATCCAGCAGCGCCTGACGAGACTGGGTCTCGTTGCGCTCGGCATCGCCGCGCGGCAGGTAGCGCTCGTCGCCCCACCAGAAGGTGATGCGGCTCCAGTCGACGCTGTCGCGCGCCGGGGACGAGTTGATCGCCGCCAGCACCGCGGCGCCCATCGTGCCCCCGGTGAGGCAGACATGGGCGAACTCCTGCTCCTCGATCACGTCGATGATCTTCGTGATGAAGCGCGCCGCCACACTGCCCGCGAGAGATGACTTGTCGGGGTGGACGAGAACTCGCCGTTCATTGGTCATGCGTTCAGCCTCACTTGCCACGAGACGCTGTCACGTCATGCGCGATCGCGTCCATGTGTCCGATTCCTTGGGTGAGGACCTCTCCGTAGAGGTCATCGGGATCGAGCCTACGCAATTCCTCGGCCAGGCAATCACGCAGGTTCCGCCGGGGGAGCGAGATGTCGTGCGTGGGCTGGTTCGGCTGGGTCAGCGTGGCGACGTTCGGCTGTCCTCGCTCGAGCAGAATCTCGCCGGAATCCCGCGTCAGGCTGACGCCGTGGATGCCGCTCGAGCCGTGCGAGTGGTTGCTCATCTCCAGCGCCACATCGACCTGCAGCTGGAGTCCCAGCCAGGCGGCGAGCAGCGACGTGGAGGCCGAGTCGGCGGCGCCGCTCACCTCAACGGCCGTGACCGGCTCGTACGGGGGCTGGTCGAGGACGGCGGCGAGCTGCGCACGCCAGAGCGTGAGCCGGGTCCACGAGAAGTCGGTGTCGCCGGGCGCATAGGTGCGCGCGAGCGTCGTCATCGACTCGAGCGGGTTCTCCGCCGCGGCGGAATCGGTGATGCGTCGCTGCGCGATCCGCCCGAGCGGGGACTTCGCCGGGTTGTCGGGGTGCGCCGTGGGCCACCAGACGACGACCGGGGCATCCGGCAGCAGGAGGCTCGTGACGAGTCCCTCCTCGTCGCCGCCGACGGCGCCGTACGCACGCAGCACGACCACTTCGCTCGCGCCCGCGTCGCCGCCGACGCGGATCTGACCGTCGAGTCGGGCCTCCTCGCCCTCGGGGTCCTCGCTGCGGGAGAGCACGATGACGCGCATCGGGTGCTCGCGCGAGGCGTCGTTGGCGGCCTCGATCGCCTCTTCCTCGGCCCCGTGCACGGCCGCGATGACCAGGGTGAGCACGCGACCGAGTGCGACGGCGCCGCCCTCCTCGCGAATCTTGACGAGCGCCTTCGAGACCTGACTGGTGGTCGTGGCGGGCAGATCGACGATCACGGGCGTCTCCAGACTCGGCCGTCGCGGGCCAATAGCTCATCCGCGGAGGACGGACCCCAGGTGCCCGGCCGGTACTGCTCCGGCTGACCCTGGGTCGCCCAGTACTCCTCGATCGGGTCGAGGATCTTCCAGCTCAGCTCCACCTCTTCGTGCCGGGGGAACAGCGGCGGATCGCCGAGCAGCACGTCGAGGATGAGGCGCTCGTAGGCCTCCGGGCTCGCCTCGGTGAAGGCGTGGCCGTAGCCGAAGTCCATCGTGACGTCGCGCACCTGCATGCCGGCACCCGGAACCTTGGAGCCGAACCGGATCGTGACGCCCTCATCGGGCTGCACGCGGATCACGAGCGCGTTCTGACCGAGCGCGCTCGTCTGGCTCTCGGCGAAGAGGTACTGCGGCGCGCGCTTGAACACGACGGCGATCTCGGTCACGCGGCGACCCAGTCGCTTGCCGGCGCGCAGGTAGAACGGCACCCCGGCCCAGCGGCGCGTGTTGATGTCGAGTCGCATCGCGGCGAAGGTCTCGGTGACCGAGTCCGGGTTCATTCCGTCCTCGTCGAGGAAGCCGGGAACCCGTTCGCCCCCCTGCCAGCCGCTCGAGTACTGCCCGCGCGCGGTCGCCGCCCCGAGATCCTTCGGGAGGCGCACCGCCGAGAGCACCTTCTCCTTCTCGGCGCGCAGATCGGCCGCGTCGAAGGACACCGGCTCCTCCATCGCGGTGAGGGCGAGAAGCTGCAGCAGGTGGTTCTGGATGACGTCGCGCGCGGCGCCGATGCCGTCGTAGTAGCCGGCACGGCCGCCGACGCCGATGTCCTCGGCCATCGTGATCTGCACGTGGTCGACGTAGTTGGCGTTCCAGATCGGCTCGTACAGCTGGTTGGCGAAGCGCAGCGCCAGGATGTTCTGGACCGTCTCCTTGCCGAGGTAGTGGTCGATGCGGAACACGCTGTCGGGCGGGAACACCGATTCGACGACGTCGTTCAGCTCGCGCGCCGTCCTCAGGTCCGAGCCGAACGGCTTCTCGATGACGACCCGGCGCCACTGGCCGTCGACCTGCTCGGCGAGTCCGGAGCGGCGCAGCTGCTCGGTCACCAGCGGGAACGACTTCGGCGGAATCGACAGGTAGAAGGCGTGGTTGCCCATCGTGCCGCGGTGAGCATCCAGATCCTCGATCGTCGCCTTCAGGCGGTCGAAGGCCGCGTCGTCGTCGAAGTCGCCCTGCACGAAGCGGATGCCCTGGCTGAGCTGGCGCCACACGTCCTCATCGAACGGAGTGCGCGCGTGCTTCTTGACCGCGTCGTGGACCTCCTTCTCGAAGTCCTCGTCCTCCCACTCGCGACGGGCGAAGCCGACGAGCGCGAAGCCGGGCGGCAGCAGGCCGCGGTTGGCGAGGTCGTAGACCGCGGGCATCAGCTTCTTGCGGGAGAGGTCTCCCGTGACGCCGAAGATGACCAGTCCGCTCGGACCGGCGATTCGATTGAGGCGACGATCCGACGCCAACCGCAAGGGGTTGAAGTCCGGCGTGATCTCGACTGGCATAGGTGTTCCTTGACGTCGTTCGGGCGAGAGGGGTCAGCCGATCGCGGCGCGCAGCGCCGCGGCCGCGCTCGCGACGTCGTCCACCGTGAGCGAGAGCACCGGACGGCCGTGCTCGGCCAGAACGGTCGCGTCGCCGACGGCCTGCGCCTGGATCAGCTGTCCGAAGGTGAACGGGCGGTCCGGGATCTCGAGGTCCTCGGCGGTGGTGCCGACGAGCTGAAGGAACACGCCGATCGCCGGTCCGCCCTTGTGGAACTGGCCGGTGGAGTGGAGGAAGCGCGGGCCCCACCCGAAGGTGACCGGGCGTCCGGCGCGTGCCGCGAGCAGCCCGCGCAGCTCCTCGAGCTCCGGGTAGGCCAGCCTGTCGAGGTAGGCCTGGACCGAGAGATAGCCGTCGGCGGGCAGCGTCGCCAGAAGGGCGTCGATCGCACCGGCGAGGGTCGTGCTCTCGATCGCGAGCGGGCCCGCGGTGCGCACCTCGATGCCGTCGGCGACGAAGGCGGGCTCGGTCGGCTCCGGACGGGCGTCGAGCAGCGAGCGGGCGGCGACCTTCGCGGACTCGACATCAGGCTGGTTGAACGGGTCGATCCCGAGCAGGCGTCCGGCGACCGCCGTGGCGTACTCCCAGACCATGATCTGGCCGCCGAGGCTGCCGGAGATCTCGATCTCTCCCTCCGCGACCTCGCGGGTGGCGCGCGCGTCGGCGACGAGTCGCACGATCTGCAGATCCGGGAGGTCCATCGTCAGCTCGGGCGCGTCGACCTCGAGCACGACCGGCAGCAGGCCGGTTCCGCTCTTGCCGGTCGACTCCGCGATCAGCTGCTCGGCCCAGTCGGCGAAGCCTACGATGTGCGTGCCATCGGCGACGATGCCGAGCTTGTTCTTGAGCGGACGCGTGCCGGCGATCGCGGCGCCCAGGACGAGCCCGGGATTGCTCGCCGAGTCGAGGGCGAGCTCGAGCGAGACCGCCTCCGCCTCGTCCAGCAGCTGCTGGATGTCGACGCCGGCGAGGCCACTCGGAACGAGACCGAACGCGGTGAGCGCCGAGAAGCGTCCGCCGACGTTGGGGTCGGCGTTGAAGACGCGGTAGCCCGTCTCGCGCGCGGAGACATCCAGTGGCGAACCCGGGTCGGTCACGATCACGATGCGCGAGATCGGGTCGATTCCGGCCTCGCGAAACGCCTGCTCGTAGGCCCGGCGCTGGCTGTCGGTCTCGACCGTCGAACCGGACTTGGACGAGATCACGACCGCGGTGCGCGCGAGTCGGTCGCCGACCGCCGAGCGCACCTGCGAGGGGTCGGTCGAATCGAGCACCGTGAGCGGCACCCCGTAGGTCTTCGTGATGACCTCGGGCGCGAGCGACGATCCGCCCATGCCGCCGAGGACGATGTGGTCGACGCCGGCCGCGCGCAGCTGGTCGCGCAGGGCGAGGATGTCGTCGACGAGCGGGGTCGACAGGGCGACCGCCTCGGTCCACCCCAGCCGGATCGCGGCCTCGGCCTCGGCCTCGGGTCCCCAGAGCGTGGCGTCGAGCGAGGTGATCCCGCTCGCGACTCCGTCTGACACGAGCTGCGGCACGACGCGCGCGACGGCGTCGGCCGCCGCGCCCGTGGCGTGGACCGTGACGGTCACTTCGAGGCCTCCAGCGCCGCGGTGACGGTGTCCAGGAGCTCGTTCCAGGAGACGATGAACTTCTCGACGCCTTCCTTCTCGAGCTGGGCGGTGACGTCGTCGTAGTCGACGCCGACGGAGGCCAGCTGGTCGAGGACCTGCTGCGCCTCGCCATACGAGACGGTGACCCGATCGCCCTCGATGACGCCGTGGTCGAAGGTCGCCTCGAGCGTCTTCTCCGGCATCGTGTTGACGACGCCGTCCACCGCGAGCTCGGTGACGTAGAGCGTGTCGGGCAGCGACGGGTCCTTGACGCCGGTCGAGGCCCACAGCGGACGCTGCTTGTTGGCGCCCGCCGCGAGCAGCGCCTGGGCGCGCTCGGTCGCGAACTGCTGCTCGAAGAGCTGGTAGGCGAGCTGAGCGTTGGCAACGCCCGCCTTGCTCTTCAGCGCGAGCGCCTCCGGCGTGCCGATCGCCTCGAGGTGCGCGTCGATCTCGGTGTCAACGCGCGACACGAAGAACGAGGCCACCGACTCGATCGTCGACAGGTCGATGCCCGCAGCCTTCGCCTTCTCCAGTCCGGCGAGGTACGCCTCGATGACCGCCTGGTGACGCGCGAGGCTGAAGATCAGGGTCACGTTGACGCTGATGCCCGCGCCGATCACCTCGGTGATCGCCTCGAGGCCCTCGATGGTCGCGGGGATCTTGATCATCGCGTTGGGACGATCCACCTTGGCCCAGAGGCGCTTCGCCTCGGCGATCGTGCCGGCGGCGTCGTGCGCGAGATCGGGTGCCACCTCGATCGACACGCGGCCGTCGACGCCGTTCGTCGCGTCGTAGACGGGACGGAAGATGTCCGAGGCCGCCTGCACGTCGTCGGTGGTGATCTCGAAGACCGCCTCCGGCACGCTCGCGCCCGCGGCCGCGAGGCTCGCAACCTGAGCGTCGTAGGCCTCTCCCTTGGCGAGCGCCGCGGCGAAGATCGTCGGGTTCGTGGTGACCCCGACGACGTTCCGCTCGGCCATCAGCTTCTGGAGGCCGCCGGTCGAGATGCGCTCCCGCGAGAGGTCATCGAGCCAGATGCTGACGCCGACCTCGGAGAGCTGGGCGGTGGGGGAGGTGTTGTCTGCCATGAGCGTGATCTTCCGTGTGTGGTGAAAAGTGGTGGACCGAAACGGTGTCAGTTGCTCGCGGCGGCGAGCGACTCCTTGGCGGCCGCGACGGCCGCCTCCGTGGTGATGCCGAACTCCCGGTAGAGGGTCTTGTAGTCGGCCGAGGCGCCGAAGTGCTCGATCGAGACCGAACGGCCGGCGTCGCCCAGGTACGGCGCCCAGGTGAGCGCGAGGCCGGCCTCGACCGACACTCGGGCCTGGATGCTCGCCGGCAGCACCGATTCGCGGTACTCCGCGCTCTGCTCCTCGAACCACTCCTGGCACGGCACCGAGACGACGCGCGCCTGGATGCCCTCCTGGGCGAGTGCGGCGCGCGCCTCGACGGCGAACTGCACCTCGGAGCCGGAGGCGAGGAGGATGACGTCGGGCGTCCCGCTCGGGGCATCCGCGAGGATGTACGCGCCCTTACTGACGAACTCCGCCGCGGCGAAGGTCTCGCCCGTCGCCTCGGCGTCACCGCGCTCGAACACGGGCAGGTTCTGGCGGCTGAGGACGATGCCCGCGGGCGCACTGCGGCGCTCCAGGATCGTCTTCCAGGCCACGCCGACCTCGTTCGCGTCGGCGGGACGAACCACGTCGAGACCCGGGATGGCACGCAGGGTCGTCAGCTGCTCGACCGGCTGGTGGGTCGGGCCGTCCTCGCCGAGGGCGACCGAGTCGTGCGTCCAGACGAAGATCGACGGCACCTGCATGAGCGCGGCCAGACGAACGGCCGGGCGCATGTAGTCGCTGAAGATGAGGAACGTGCCGCCGAAGGCGCGCGTCCTGCCGTGCAGAACGATGCCGTTCAGGATCGAGCCCATCGCGTGCTCGCGGATGCCGAAGTGGAGGACGCGACCGTAGGGGTCGCCCGTCCACTCGTGCGTCGAGTGCTCGGCGGGCACGAACGACTTCGCGCCGCCGATCGTGGTGTTGTTGGACTCGGCGAGGTCGGCCGAGCCGCCCCAGAGCTCCGGGATGACCGCGCCGAGCGCCGTCAGCACCTTGCCGCTCGCGGCACGCGTGGACACGTCAGTGCCGGCGTCGAAGCTCGGCAGCGCCTCGTCGACGCCCTCGGGCAGCTCGCCGCGCTCGAGCCGATCCAGCAGCTCCTTGCGCTCCGGGTTCGCCGCGGCCCAGGCGTCGAACGCGACCTGCCACTCGGCGTGGGCGGCCGCGCCACGCTCCGCGAGCTTGCGGGTGTGCTCGATGACCTCGTCGGCCACGTCGAACGTCTTATCGGGGTCGAAGCCGAGCACCTGCTTGACGGCGGCGAGCTCGTCGGCGCCGAGCGCGGAGCCGTGGATCTTGCCGGTGTTCTGCTTCTTCGGGCTCGGCCAGCCGATGATGGTCTTGAGGATGATGAGCGACGGCTTGTCGGTCTCGCCCTTGGCCTCTTCGATCGCCTCGTAGAGTGCGTGCACGTCTTCGACGTACTCGCCCGTCTTCTTCCAGTCGACGGTGAGGACCTGCCAGCCGTAGGCCTCGTAGCGCTTCGCGACGTCCTCGCTGAACGCGATCTGGGTGTCGTCCTCGATCGAGATCTGGTTCGAGTCGTAGATGGCGATCAGGTTGCCGAGCTTCTGGTGTCCGGCGAGCGGCGCCGACTCGGCGGTCACGCCCTCCTGGATGTCGCCGTCGCCGGCGACCACGTAGACGAAGTGGTCGAACGGGCTGGTGCCCGCCGCCGCCTCCGGATCGAACAGACCGCGCTCGTAGCGCGCCGCGTAGGCGAAGCCGACGGCGGAGGCGAGGCCCTGGCCGAGCGGGCCGGTGGTGATCTCGACGCCGGCGGTGTGGCCGTACTCCGGATGACCGGGAGTCTTCGAGCCCCAGGTGCGCAGCGCCTTGAGGTCGTCGAGCTCGAGGCCCTCGCCGCCCAGGTAGAGCTGGACGTACTGAGTGAGCGAGGAGTGACCGGCCGACAGGATGAACCGGTCGCGACCGAGCCAGCTGTGGTCCTTCGGGTCGCGGCGCATCACCTTCTGGAAGAGCAGGTACGCAGCCGGCGCGAGGCTCATCGCCGTACCCGGGTGGCCGTTGCCGACCTTTTCGACCGCGTCGGCGGCGAGGATACGAGCGGTGTCGACGGCCTTCGCGTCGAGTTCATCCCAGGAGAGTGGTGCCACGAGGTGTAGACCTTTCGATAACCGGGCAGGAGGCGGAAGCTCCTGCAGTGCAGGTTCCACCGACCGACTTCATTGGCGCACCGCGGCAACCGACACCCACGGTCACGATGTGTGGGGGGAGTCCGGCTCGCGGCCAGGGAACGCTACGAGTATAGGGAATCGCTCCGATCGTCGCGTCGGGGCGACCGTGGGAGCGCACTCGGTCCCGCGGCGTCGGGGACGGGTCGGTCGCCCGCGGTCGCGTCGCCTAGACTGAAGCGGCCGAACCACCATCCGAGGAGCTATGTCCGGAGTCGTCGACACGTCCGCCCTGAACGCCGAGCGGACCGCTGACCCGCGGCGCATCGGGGTCGTGCAGAAGATCAAGGCGTACGTCGCGCTGACCAAGCCGCGCGTCATCGAGCTGCTGCTCGTCACGACCGCGCCCGTGATGGTGCTCGCCGCCCAGGGCATTCCGAACCTGTGGCTCGTGCTCGCCACGCTCGTCGGCGGCTCGCTGTCGGCCGGCAGCGCCAACGCCTTCAACTGCTACATCGACCGCGACATCGATCGCGTCATGAAGCGCACCCAGAAGCGCCCGCTCGTCACGGGGGAGCTGAGCGACCGCGAGGCGCTCGTGTTCGCCTGGGTGACCGGCGTCGTGTCGATCGCCTGGCTCTGGGTGTTCACCACCTGGCTCGCGGCTGTGCTCTCGCTCGCGGCGATCCTCTTCTACGTGCTCGTTTACACGCTCGTGCTGAAGCGCCGCACCCCGCAGAACATCGTCTGGGGCGGTGCCGCGGGCTGCATGCCCGTGCTGATCGGCTGGGCCGCAGTCACCGGTTCGCTCGACTGGGCGCCCGTGATCCTGTTCGGCATCGTGTTCCTCTGGACGCCGCCGCACTACTGGCCGCTGTCGATGCGCTACCGCGCCGACTACGCCTCCGTCTCAGTGCCCATGCTCGCGGTCGTCCGCGGTCGCACCGTGGTGGGCCTGCAGATCGTGCTCTACGCGTGGGCCACCGTCGCCTGCTCGCTGCTGCTCATCCCGATCGCGCCGATGGGCGCGCTCTACGCGGTGGCGGCGACGCTCGCCGGCGCGTGGTTCCTGCTCGAGTCGCACCGGCTCTACTCGCGGGCGATCCGCGACGGCGAGGTGCAGCCGATGCGCGTCTTCCACGCCTCGATCAGCTACCTGACGGTCGTCTTCCTCGCCGTGGGCCTCGACCCGCTGCTGCATCTGCCGATCGGCTTCTGACCGCCGACGGGGCTGCGCGCGCGGACTACGCGCGCGGTCGACGCAGCCGCGTGCTGGCGACCGTGAAGGCGGCCGCCGTCAGCGCCGCCAGCACCATGTGCACGCCCACGGCCAGCTCGGGCAGGCCGTTGCGCGCCTGGTAGAGGCCGACCATGATCTGAACCAGCTCGATCGCGAGAAGGGCGAGCATCCAGCCCGCCGGAGCGAGCTTCGCGCGCCACGCGACGAGCGCGAGCACAAGCGTCAGCGCGAACAAGATGTAGCCCGGCCAGGAGTGGAGGTGCGAGAGCAGCTCCGCGTCGAAACCGTTGCGCCCCGCTTCGGAGTCGCCCGAGTGCGGCCCCGCGCCCGTCGTCAGCACGCCGACGAAGATCGTCACCACAAGCGCAAGTCCGGTGAGACGCACGAGAATCGCATACCAGCGCGGCACCACGAGCTCTCGCGGGCCCGGGGCCTGGGTGCGCCGCGCCAGGAACGTCGCGGCGACCGCGACGAGCGCGACCGAGGCCACGTAGTGGAAGCCGACGATGAACGGGTTCAGCCCGGTGAGCACCGTGATCCCGCCGACGATCGCCTGCGCGACCACCCCGCCGAGGACGACAAGCGCCAGCACGAACAGATCGCGGCGCTCGCGACGGATTCGCCACACCAGCACGACGACCGCGAGAGCCAGGATGCCGACCAGGCCGGTCAGGGTGCGGTTGCCGAACTCGATGATGCCGTGGATGCCCATCTCGGGCGTCGAGACAAGGGAATCCGCGGTGCAGGTCGGCCAGGTCGGGCAGCCGAGGCCCGAGCCGGTGAGACGCACGGCGCCGCCCGTCGCGATGATCAGCACCTCCGCCACGAAGGAAGCCCAGGCGAGCACGCGGATGCGCGCATCGTCCGAGCTCGAGGGGAGCCATTCGCGGATGCGGGCGGACACGGGGAGAGCCGACGAAGTGCCGAGGGTCACGGGCGGAGAGCCTTCCGATTCAGACGTTGCCGCGCCTGAGATCGACGCGCATTCGAGTCTAGGTCGGGCGTCCGAGTCGCGCGCACGCGACAAGCCCCGGCCCACACGGCGCGCGGGCAGGTGGTGCCTGTAAGATCGAAGGGTTCAGGCGCACCGCAGCGCTGCGCTCGGGTCGCCGAACATTCGCGCGCGAGCCTGGACCGAGATTCCGACACGGGCAGAACAGTCCGCTTCGGCAGGAGAGAGGTAACGCATGTCAGACGTGCTCATCGACCGACCAGAGCTTGCCAGCCTCGGTCAATACGAGTTCGGGTGGTCGGATTCCGACGCCGCCGGCTCCGTGGCCCAGCGCGGGCTCTCGGAAGACGTGGTCGCCGGGATCTCGACGCTCAAGAACGAGCCCGACTGGATGCTCAAGATGCGCCTCAAGGCGCTCAAGATCTTCGGCATGAAGCCGATGCCGACATGGGGCGCCGACCTCACCGGAATCGACTTCGACAACATCAAGTACTTCGTGCGCTCCACCGAGAAGCAGGCGCAGTCGTGGGAGGACCTCCCGGAGGACATCCGCAACACCTACGAGAAGCTCGGCATCCCGGAGGCGGAGCGCTCGCGCCTCGTCGCCGGCGTCGCCGCGCAGTACGAGTCCGAGGTGGTCTACCACCAGATCCGCGAAGACCTCGAGGCCCAGGGCGTCATCTTCATGGACACCGACACGGCGCTGCGCGAGCACCCCGAGTTCTTCCAGGAGTACTTCGGCACGGTCATCCCCTCGGGCGACAACAAGTTCGCCGCGCTCAACACGGCCGTGTGGTCGGGCGGCTCGTTCGTCTACGTTCCGCCGGGCGTGCACGTCGAGATCCCGCTGCAGGCCTACTTCCGGATCAACACCGAGAACATGGGTCAGTTCGAGCGGACGCTGATCATCGCCGACGAGGGCTCGTACGTCCACTACATCGAGGGCTGCACCGCCCCGATCTACAAGTCCGATTCACTGCACTCGGCCGTCGTCGAGATCATCGTGAAGAAGAACGCCCGCGTTCGCTACACGACGATCCAGAACTGGTCGAACAACGTCTACAACCTCGTCACCAAGCGCGCGGTCGCGCACGAGGGGGCGACGATGGAGTGGATCGACGGCAACATCGGATCGAAGGTCACGATGAAGTACCCGAGCATCTTCCTCGTCGGCGAGCACGCCAAGGGCGAGACGCTCTCGGTCGCCTTCGCCGGCCCGGGCCAGCACCAGGATGCGGGCGCCAAGATGGTCCACATGGCGCCGTACACGACGTCGTCGATCGTCTCGAAGTCCATCGCCCGGGGCGGCGGTCGCGCCGGCTACCGAGGCGAGGTCCGCGTCGCCGAGAACGCGCACCACTCGGCCAACACCGTGCGATGCGACGCGCTGCTGGTTGACACGATCTCGCGCTCGGACACCTACCCGGCCATCGACATCCGCGTCGACGACGTTCAGCTCGGCCACGAGGCCACGGTCTCGCGGGTCAGCGAGGAGCAGCTCTTCTACCTGCAGTCGCGCGGCCTTCCCGAGGATGAGGCGATGGCCATGATCGTGCGCGGGTTCATCGAGCCCATCGCGCGAGAACTCCCGATGGAATACGCACTCGAGCTCAACAAGCTCATCGAGATGAGCATGGAAGGCAGCGTCGGCTAGATGTCCGCAGTTCCCACGACGACCACCGATGAGGCCGTCGCGCCGAATCAGCACGGCCTGGCGGAGCATTCGCACGGCCCCGGCACGGCCCCGGTGCAGACGCGCTCCGAGCGCTTCGCCTCCACCGACCCGAACGAGTTCCCCGCGGTCACCGGCCGCGAGGCCGAATGGAAGCTCTCACCCGTCGAGCGGCTCCGCCCGCTGATCGACGGCGAGCTCGACGGCAGCGCCTACGCGGTGCTCTACCCCGAGGTGGAGGGAGTCGCGGTCGAGTGGATCGGCCGCGACGACGCTCGCATCGGCAGCGCCGGAACCCCGGAGGACAAGGCGTCCGCGAACGCCTGGGCCGCCTTCGAGCACGCGCTGCACATCTCGGTCACCGGCGAGGGCGAGGTCCTCACGGTGACGCGCGACTCGCTCGGCGAGGCGCCGCGCGCCGCGCACGTGCTGATCGAGGCTGCCGCGCAGTCCTCGGGCCTGATCGTGCTCGACAGCCAGGGCGCCGCTCAGCTCAGCGAGAACGTCGAGATCATCGTCGGCGACGACGCGCAGCTCACCGTCGTGAGCCTGCAGGAGTGGAACGACGAGGCGATCCACCTCTCGAGCCAGTTCGCGCGCGTCGGGCGCAACGCGAAGCTCAAGCACATCGTCGTCTCGCTCGGCGGGGGAGTCGTGCGGGTCAACCCCAGCACCGCTCTCGCCGAGGAGGGCGCTGAGGTCGAGTCGCTCGGCGTCTACTTCGCCGATGCGGCGCAGCACCTCGAGCAGCAGGTATTCGTGCACCACATCGCGCCGCACACGGTGAGCCGCGTGACCTACAAGGGCGCTCTCAACGGCGCCGGGGCGCGCACGGTCTGGATCGGCGACGTGCTGATCGGGCGCGACGCCACCGGCACCGACAGCTACGAGCAGAACCGCAACCTCGTGCTCTCCGAGGGCACGCGCGCCGACTCGATCCCGAACCTCGAGATCGAGACCGGCGACATCGCGGGCGCGGGCCACGCGAGCGCGACCGGCCGTTTCGACGACGAGCACCTGTTCTACCTGCAGTCGCGCGGCATCACCGAGAAGGAGGCGCGCCGACTCGTCGTGCTCGGCTTCCTCGTCGAGGTCGTTCAGAAGATCGGCGAGCCGACTCTGGAGGCGCGACTCATCGAGGCGCTCGAGAACGAGCTGGAGGGTGCCGCGTGAGCGCCACGAAGGTCTGCTCGGCGAGCGAGCTCTCGCCCAGCACCGCCAAGAAGGTCGTCGTCGACGGCGTGCCCATCGCCGTGGTGATGGACTCCGCCGGCGCCGTCCACGCGCTCGGCGACACCTGCACGCACGGCGACATCTCGCTCTCCGAGGGGTTCGTCGAGGACGACACTCTCGAATGCTGGGCCCACGGCTCCAAGTTCGAGCTGACCACCGGCAAGCCCCTCACCCTTCCGGCCTACGAGCCGGTTCCCGTTTTCGCTGTCGAGGTCATCGACGGCGACGTCTACATCGACGCGAGCCAGCGGCTCGCGGTCTGAAGCAAGGAACCCACACATGAGCACTCTCGAGATCCGCGACCTCCAGGTCAGCATCGACACCGACGCGGGCAAGAAGCCCATCCTCAAGGGCGTCGACCTCACCATCAACTCGGGTGAGATCCACGCCGTCATGGGCCCCAACGGCTCCGGCAAGTCGACTCTCGCCTACACGATCGCCGGCCACCCGCGCTACAACGTCGATGGCGGCTCCATCACCTTCGACGGGGAGGACGTGCTCGCGATGAGCGTCGACGAGCGTGCCCGCGTCGGACTGTTCCTCGCGATGCAGTACCCGGTGGAGATCCCCGGCGTCACCGTCTCGAACTTCCTGCGCACCGCCAAGACCGCGATCGACGGCGAGGCACCGGCGATCCGCGGCTGGACCACGACGGTTCGGGAGTCGATGAAGAACCTCCGCATGGACGGCGACTTCGCCGCCCGCAACGTCAACGAGGGCTTCTCGGGCGGCGAGAAGAAGCGTCACGAGATCCTGCAGCTCGAGCTTCTGAAGCCGAAGTTCGCGGTGCTCGACGAGACCGACTCGGGTCTCGATGTCGACGCGCTCAAGATCGTCTCCGAGGGTGTCAACCGCGCTCACGACGACACCGGCCTCGGCATCCTGCTCATCACTCACTACACGCGGATCCTGCGCTACATCGAGCCGGACTTCGTGCACGTCTTCGTCGACGGCAAGGTCGCCGAAGAGGGCGGCCCCGAGCTCGCCGAGCGGCTCGAGAACGAGGGCTACGACCGCTACCTCGTCGAGGCCTGATCCGGTGACTCTCGGCGTTTCCCCGACGAACCGCGTAGCCTGAAGCCATGCCTACCGCCCTCGAACCGAAGCTCTTCGACCAGGTCGAAGAGGGACTCAAGGACGTCATCGACCCCGAACTCGGTGTCAACATCGTCGACCTCGGGCTGATCTACGATCTCGCCTGGGATGACGAGAACGACGCGCTCGTGATCTCGATGACGCTCACCTCGGCCGGCTGCCCGCTGACGGATGTCATCGAGGAGCAGATCGGCCAGTCGCTCGACGGCATCGTCGAGCGCTTCCGCATCAACTGGGTCTGGATGCCCCCGTGGGGCCCCGAGCGCATCACCGACGATGGTCGAGACATGATGCGCGCGATCGGCTTCAGCATCTGAGAGCGCGTTGCACTGTCAGTGCCGATCGCGCCGCCGACAGGCGGATCGGCTTCAGCATCTGACAGCCTGCAACGCGAAAGGGCCCCGGATCACTCCGGGGCCCTTTCGCGTTGACGAAGCGCTACGCGGCGTCCTGCGCGCGACGCTCGGCGAGCTTGTCGGCGCCCCACCAAGCAGCCGGCAGCAGCGCCGCGGCGATCGCGGCCTTGATGAGTCCGCCGATGATGAACGGGTACAGGCCCCACTCGAGCGTCTGGGCGAGGTTCGCGCCGAGCACGAACGCGAGCCACGGAAGGCCGAACGCGAAGACGACGACCGAGCCTCCGACGAAGGTGGCGAGCGCCTTGAAGAACTTGCGGTCCCAGGTGCGCTCCGAGAGCGAGCCGACGATGGCGGCCGCGAAGACGAAGCCGACGATGTAGCCGAAGCTGGGGGCGGCCAGCGCGAGGAAGCCGGTCAGGTGGCTGCCGTCGGCCTGCGGCGCGTACACCGGCAGTCCGACCAGGCCGAGGACGGCGTAGAGCGCGAGCGAGGAGGCGCCGCGGACCGCTCCGAGCGTGGCGCCGACGAGCAGGACGGCGAGCGTCTGACCGGTGATCGGCACCGGGAACATCGGAATCGAGACCTGGGCGAGGATCGCGGTGAGCGCGGCACCGGCCGCGACGAGCACCACATCGGTGGTCAGCGTGCGCGAGACGAGGCGGTCCGCGAGGACGAGGCGCGGGGCGGCGGGGACGAGAGACGTCATATCTGATTCCTTGGCGTTCGTCGGTGGGAGTGAGGCGGGCGCCCCACTGGTTAGACTAGCGGGCTGGCTCTTCCAGCCTCTTGTCGAAAACCTCCCGAAGAAACGGAACGTCACAGTGCTCGCCGTGCAAGACCTCGAAATCCGTGTGGGGGCCCGCCTCCTCATGGAGGAGGTGACCTTCCGAGTCGACAAGGGGGACAAGATCGGGTTGGTCGGCCGCAACGGCGCGGGCAAGACGACCCTGACGAAGACGCTCGCGGGGGAGACCGTGCCGAGCGGCGGGAAGATCGATCGCCACGGCGAGATCGGCTACCTGCCGCAGGATCCGCGCTCCGGAGATCCCGAGCAGACCGCCCGCACCCGCATCCTCGATGCACGCGGACTCGGCAGCCTGGTGATCGGCATTCAGCAGGCCACCGTCGACATGGCGAGCCCGGATGCCGCCATCAGCGAGGCCGCGATGACGCGCTACGCCAAGCTCGAGGATCGCTTCCTCGCCCTCGGCGGCTACGCGGCCGAGGCCGAAGCCGCCGCGATCGCCTCGAACCTCGCGCTCCCGGACCGCATCCTCGATCAGCAGCTGAAGACGCTCTCCGGCGGTCAGCGCCGCCGCATCGAGCTCGCGCGCATCCTGTTCTCGGGCGCCGACACGATGATCCTCGACGAGCCCACCAACCACCTCGACGCCGACAGCGTCGTCTGGCTGCGCGAGTTCCTGAAGCAGTACCAGGGCGGCGTGATCGTGATCAGCCACGATGTGGACCTGGTCGAGGAGGTCGTCAACAAGGTCTTCTACCTCGACGCCAACCGGCAGGTCATCGACGTCTACAACATGGGCTGGAAGCATTACCTGCGCCAGCGCGAGGCCGACGAGGACCGCCGCAAGAAGGAGCGCGTCAACGTTGAGAAGAAGGCGACCGCGCTGCAGCTGCAGGCGGCGCGCTTCGGCGCCAAGGCCTCCAAGGCGGCGGCGGCTCACCAGATGGTCGCGCGCGCCGAGAAGATGCTCTCCGGCCTCGACGAGGTCCGCGCCGCCGACCGCGTCGCCAAGCTGCGCTTCCCCGATCCGGCCGCCTGCGGCAAGACTCCGCTCGCCGCCAGCGGGCTCAGCAAGAGCTACGGCTCGCTCGAGATCTTCACGGCTGTCGATCTTGCGATCGACCGCGGCTCGAAGGTGGTCGTGCTCGGGCTGAACGGTGCCGGCAAGACGACGCTGCTGCGCATTCTGGCGGGCGTCGACAAGCCCGACACCGGGCAGGTCGAGCCGGGGCACGGCCTGCGGATCGGCTACTACGCGCAGGAGCACGAGACCATCGACGTGAAGCGCACCGTGCTGCAGAACATGGTGGCGGCCAGCCCGAACCTCACGGAGACCGAGGCCCGCAAGGTGCTCGGCTCCTTCCTGTTCACCGGCGACGACGGTCACAAGCTCGCCGGCGTCCTCTCCGGTGGTGAGAAGACCCGTCTCGCGCTCGCGATGATCGTGGTGAGCGGGGCGAACGTGCTGCTGCTCGACGAGCCGACCAACAACCTCGACCCGGCGAGCCGTGAAGAGATCCTCGGCGCCCTCGCGGGCTACACCGGCGCCGTGGTGCTGGTCAGCCACGACGAAGGCGCCGTAGAGGCGCTCAACCCGGAGCGCGTGCTGATCCTGCCCGACGGGGTCGAGGACCACTGGACGCCGGATTACGCCGAGCTGATCTCGCTGGCCTGAGGCTGGAGCGGCCGCGCGTTACAGCCGGTCGAGGATCGCGTCCTCTTCCTCCGCATCCGCCGAGCGCGGCCGTTCGGCGCGGGCCGCGGCCTGCTCGGCGACCGGGAGCGCGGCGATGCGCCGCTCGCGCCGGTAGGCCCACACCAGCCCGACGATGGCGATCACGCCGAACAGGATCCACTGCAGCGCGTACGAGGCGTGCGGACCCTCGTCGGCCTCCGGCTTGACGGCCAGCGCGGGGCTCTCGGCGGGCGCCGGGTCCTCGCTGGCGAGGAGGCCGTACATGCCCGTGTAGACCGCCTCCGGGACGAGCGCATCGATCGCCGGCAGCTCGATCGTCGCGATCTGACCTTCGGGGGCTCCGCGGCCGGGGATCTCGGGCTCGCCGAGCTGAAGGCGCGCGATGACCTCGACCTCGCCGTCCGGCGCCGCGGGCACGAACTCGGGGAGCGAGCCGGTCGCCGCGAGCGGGAGCCAGCCGCGGTTGACGACGAAGACCTCGCCGCTCTGCAGCTGGAACGGCACCAGCACCTCGAAGCCGGGCAGCCCGTCGCGAACGCGGTTGCGCACGAGCAGCTCGTACTCCGACAGGTACTCACCACGCAGCACGACCGGCAGCCATTCGAGCTCCTCGTCGGCGGTGTCGAGCTTCGGCAGCACCCGCTCGACGGCCTCGGCGGGCGCGTCGTAGTTGGTCTCGACGCGCACGATCTCGCCGACCGCTTCGTCGCGGCGTGCCCACTGCCACCAGGAGAGCAGTCCGCACGCGATCGCGAAGATGACCACGAACGCGACGTATCCGCCCCAGCGCTGCACTCCCGTGGGAGCCGAGGGCTGTCTCGCCTCGCTCATGCGCGGTCCGGCACGAGTTCGGGAACCTCGTCGAGCGCGGTGACGATCGTTGGGAAGCCCCGCGTCGTCAGATAGTCGTCGAGCGTTCTGCGGTGGGCGTCGCAGGCCAGCCACACCTTCACGCGGTCGGCGCTGTGGATGCGCGGATTGCGCCAGTTGACCCGCCAGTCGGCCGCGTCGTTGCACCCGGATGCCGAGCACCGGACGGCGGTCTCGCCGAACCCGATCATGCCGACTCGTTCGACGGGGGCGTCACGCGAACCATGACGCCGCCGGGCGACTCGATCGAGCCGGACTTCGTCGTCGTCGAGTTCGCGATGAGCACGGCGAAGTACGGCAGGAACACCGCGCCGAGCACCGGAATGACGACCCACCAGCCCGGAACGACGATGCAGAGAATGATGCAGACCACCCGGATCGCCATCGCGATCGTGTACTTGATCATGCGTCCGCGCCGCTCGTCATCCGGTGACGGCGGAAGCATCGTGATCGTGGGGGCAGAGGTTCGCATGGCTGACTCAAGCCTACGCGCTTCGTGGCATCGTCGTCGGCTCGGTAGGCTCCCAGATATGACTACGCGCACCATCCTCGTGACCGGCGGCAACCGCGGCATCGGCCGCTCGATCGCGGAGGAGTTCGTGGCCCAGGGCCATCGCGTCGCCGTCACCGCGCGCTCCGGCGAAGGCCCCGAGGGAACGCTCACGGTGCGCGCCGATGTCACCGACAGCGCGGCCCTGGACGCCGCCTTCACCGAGGTCGAGGAGAAGCTCGGACCGGTGGAGGTCGTCGTCGCGAACGCCGGCATCACGCGCGACACGCTCCTCATGCGCATGAGCGACGACGACTTCGAGCAGGTCGTCGACACCAACCTCGGCGGCGCGTTCCGCGTCGTCAAGCGCGCCAGCAAGGGAATGCTGAAGGCCCGCTTCGGCCGCATCATCCTCGTCTCGAGCGTCGTCGGACTGTTCGGCGGCGCCGGCCAGGTGAACTACTCGTCCTCGAAGGCGGGCCTCGTCGGCATGGCGCGGTCGATCACGCGCGAGCTCGGCGGCCGCGGCATCACGGCGAACGTCGTCGCTCCCGGCTTCATCGAGACCGACATGACGGCGGAGCTGCCCGAGACGCAGCAGGCCGAGTACAAGAAGTCGATTCCGGCGGGCCGCTTCGCGCAGCCCTCCGAGGTCGCCAAGGTGATCGCCTGGCTCGCCTCCGACGACGCTGCCTACATCTCGGGAGCCGTCATCCCGGTGGATGGCGGACTCGGCATGGGCCACTAGGCCCGGGGGAGCCCCAGCAGCGGCAGCACGAGCGCCAGATCGCGCTCGTCGAGGATCACGTGCGCCTCGTCGCGCACCGGCGCCTTGGCGTCGAAGCCGATCGCGAGCCCGCAGCGCGCCATCATCTCGAGGTCGTTGGCGCCGTCGCCGATGGCGACGGTCTGGGCCAGCGGGATGCCGCGCGCGGTCGCCCACTCCTCGAGCGCGTGGGCCTTCGCGGCCGCATCCACGACGGGCGGGATCACGGCGCCGGTCAGACGTCCCTCGGCCGCCTCGAGGCGATTGGCGCGCCACTCGTCGAGTCCGAGGCGCGCCGCGATCGGGTCGACCACCTCGTGGAATCCCCCCGACACCACCGCGACGGCCCCGCCGGCCGCCTGCACACCGGCCACCAGCTCGGGCACGCCGCGGGTCACCGTGACCCGCTCGCGCACGCGTGCGATCGCCTCGGTGTCGAGCCCCGCGAGCGTCGCGACGCGTGAGCGCAGGCTCTGCTCGAAGTCGAGCTCGCCATTCATGGCGCGGAAGGTGATCTCGGCGACCTCCTCGAGCACCCCCGCCTCCTCGGCGAGCAGCTCGATCACCTCCTGCTCGATGAGGGTCGAGTCGACGTCGAGCACAACGAGGAAGCGGGCCATGCAGGGGAGCCTTCCGGAAGCGGCGCCGGATGCGGCATCCGGTCGGAGAGAATCAGCTGACGGGGAGGCCCTTGCCGACCACGGTGATGCCGCTCTCGGTCACGGTGAAGCCTCGCGCGCGATCCGCGTCGTGATCGACACCCACCGTCGCGCCGGCTTCGACCACCACGTCCTTGTCGAGGATAGCGCGCTGCACGATCGCTCCCGCCCCCACCGTCACGCGGTCGAAGACGACCGAGTCGACGACCTTGGCACCGGACTCCACGCTCGTCCACGGCCCGAGCACGCTGCGCTCGATGTGACCGCCGGAGACGACGCAGCCGAGCGAGACGATCGAGTCGATGATCGTGCCGATCGCGTTCTTCTCGTCGCGGACGAACTTGGCGGGCGGCGCGTTCAGCTGCTGGCTGAAGATCGGCCAGTCGCGGTTGTAGAGGTTGAACACCGGCAGCGCCGAGACCAGATCCATGTGCGCATCCAGGAACGAGTCGATCGTCCCCACATCGCGCCAGTAGAACCGGTCGCGCTCGGTCGAGCCGGGCACGTCGTTCTTGATGAGGTCGTAGACGCCCGCCTCGCCGCGCGCGACGAAGTCGGGGATCAGGTCGCCGCCCATGTCGTGGCTCGATCCGGCGAGTTCGCTGTCGCGCTCGACGGCCGCCATGAGGGCATCGGCATCGAACACGTAGTTGCCCATCGACGCCAGGAACTCGCCCGGGGAGTCGGCCAGACCGACCGCATCCTTGGGCTTCTCGCGGAACGCCGAGATCAGCTCCGGGTTCTCAGGATCGACCTCGATGACGCCGAACTGATCAGAGAGCGCCAGCGGCTGGCGGATCGCTGCCACCGTCGCCGGGAGACCCGAGGCGATGTGCGCGTCGATCATCTGGCTGAAGTCCATGCGGTAGACGTGGTCCGCGCCCACCACGACGACGATGTCCGGCTTCTCGTCGCGGATCAGGTTGAGGCTCTGGAAGATGGCGTCGGCCGAGCCGCTGAACCAGCGCTTGCCGAGGCGCTGCTGCGCGGGCACCGAGGCGACGTAGCTGCCGAGCAGACCCGAGAGCCGCCAGGTCTGCGAGACGTGACGGTCGAGCGAGTGCGACTTGTACTGGGTGAGCACAACGAGCTGGCGCAGCCCCGAGTTGATGAGGTTCGACAGCGCGAAGTCGATGAGCCGGTAGCCCCCCGCGAAGGGGACCGCGGGTTTGGCCCGGTCCGCCGTCAGCGGCATCAGCCGCTTGCCCTCGCCGCCGGCGAGCACGATCCCGAACACCTTCTTCGCTGCCATGTCCTTACAGTAGGTCAGCCACCGCGCCTGTACTAGCGTCAAGACGTGCGAGTCGATGTGATTACCAGGGAATATCCACCGGAGGTCTACGGCGGCGCGGGCGTCCACGTCGCCGAGCTCGTCGCCGCCCTCCGCGCCGATGTCGAGGTGCAGGTGCGCTGCTTCGGCGCGCCACGCGACGAGCCGGGCGTTCACGCCTACGGCGTGCCCGCGGAGCTGGCCGGATCCAATCCGGCGCTGACCACCCTCGGCGCCGATCTGCTGATCGCGAGCGACGTCGCGGGCGCCGATCTGGTGCACTCGCACACCTGGTACGCCAATGCGGCGGGGCACCTCGCCAAGCTGCTGCACGGCATCCCGCACGTCGTGACCGCGCACAGCCTCGAACCGCTGCGCCCGTGGAAGGCCGAGCAGCTGGGCGGCGGCTACCGCGTCTCGAGCTGGGTGGAGCAGAGCGCCTACGAGGCGGCTGACGCCGTCATCGCCGTGAGCGACGGGATGCGCGCCGACATCCTGCGCAGCTACCCGGCGATCGACCCGGCGCGCGTGCACGTCGTGCACAACGGCATCGACCTGGAGCGCTGGCACCGCCACGAGGACCCGGCGACACTCGAGCGCTTCGGAATCGATCCCGGGCGGCCGAGCGTCGTCTTCGTCGGGCGCATCACCCGCCAGAAGGGGCTGCCGTACCTGCTGGCCGCGGCGCGCCTGCTGCCGCCGGAGGTGCAGCTGGTGCTGTGCGCCGGAGCGCCGGATACCCCTGAGATCCTCGCCGAGGTGCAGGCCGGCGTCGCCGAGCTCCAGCGCGAGCGCAGCGGCGTGGTCTGGATCGAGCAGCTGCTGCCGCGCAACGAGCTGTCCGCGATCCTGTCCCAGGCCACGACCTTCGTCTGCCCCTCGGTCTACGAGCCGCTCGGCATCGTGAACCTCGAGGCGATGGCCTGCGGTGCCGCGGTCGTCGGCACGGCGACCGGAGGCATCCCGGAGGTCGTCAGCAACGGGATCACCGGCCGATTGGTGCCGATCGAGCAGGTCGACGACGGCACGGGAACGCCGCTCGACCCCGAGCGCTTCATCGCCGATCTCGCGGAGGTGCTGACCGAAGTCACGAGCGACCCGGAGACGGCCCGACGCATGGGGGAGGCCGGGCGGCAGCGCGCCGAGGAGCACTTCGCGTGGACCTCGATCGCCGAGCGCACGCGGCGAATCTACGACTCGCTCCTGCCGTAGGCTAGGAGCATCATGTCTGCGGTGCTCACGCTCTCCGACCTCGCCGTCATTCGCGACGGCAATCGCATCCTCGACGGCATCAACTGGGTCGTCAATCCCGAGGAGCGGTGGGTGATTCTGGGGCCGAACGGCGCGGGCAAGACCACGCTGCTCTCGATCGCCTCCGCGAACATCCACCCCACCGAGGGCTCTGCCGTGCTGCTCGACGAGAAGCTCGGCAAGACCGACGTCTTCGAGCTGCGCCCGCGCATCGGCTTCGCATCGACCGCGTTCGCCCGCCGCATCCCCGGCGACGAGACCGTGCTCGACGTGGTCATGACGGCGGCCTACGCCGTCACCGGCCGCTGGAACGAGAACTACGACCTCGTCGACAGCAAGCGCGCCACGCGCGTGCTCGCCGAGTGGAAGCTGGACCACCTCCAGGACCGCCGTTTCGGCACGCTGAGCGACGGGGAGCAGAAGCGCACCCAGATCGCTCGCGCCGTCATGACCGATCCGGAGCTCCTGCTGCTCGACGAGCCGGCGGCCAGCCTCGACCTCGGCTCGCGCGAAGAGCTCGTCGGACTGCTCGGCGCCTACGCGCAGAACCCCGAGTCGCCCGCGATGGTGATGGTGACGCACCACGTCGAGGAGATCCCCGTGGGCTTCACGCACGCCATGCTGCTCGCGGGCGGCCGCATCCAGTCGGCCGGGCCGATCGCCGAGGTGATCACCGCCGACAATCTGTCGGAGGCGTTCGGCCTGCGCCTCGAGGTCTCCACGAGCGACACGGGTCGTTTCGCGGCGCGTGCGGTCTGAACCGGGCCGCCACCTGGTATAGTCGTCCCTTGGTCCGCTCTGGCCATTCAAGCTTCCATTTACTTCCGAGGTTTCCCATGAAGTCCGACATCCACCCGGCGTACGCGCCCATCGTGTTCCGCGACCTCGCGAGCGGTGAGACGTTCCTCACGCGTTCGACGGTCACGAGCGACAAGACGATCGAACTCGACGGTCAGACCTACCCGGTCATCGACGTCGAGATCTCGTCCGCCTCGCACCCGTTCTACACGGGCAAGCAGCGCATCATGGACTCGGCCGGTCGTGTCGAGAAGTTCAACCAGCGCTTCAAGAGCTTCGGCGGCTCCAAGTAAGTCGTCCCTCGAAGGCCCCCGCTCCGGCGGGGGCCTTCGTCGTTGACGGCTCGAGAGCCGAGCGGGCCAGCACGGACCGATCGGCACCCCGCGGGCCCGGCCATGTCCGCTCCTCAGCGAGCGGCGAGGACGAACGGCACGAGGTAGTCGCGGCTCAGCGGCGCCATCGACGGCAGCGGCCGCGCCGGGTCCCACCAGATCGCCTCGGCGATCTCGGCGGCGATCTCGGGCACGCCGGTCAACGGCGCCCGGTAGCACCAGGCGTCGAGCGTCATGCCGGGCTCGTTCGCGGCATCCGCGTCGAAGCGCCCGATCTCGATCAGGTCGGCGGGGGAGAGCACCAGACCGAGCTCCTCTGCCAGTTCGCGCACCAGGCATTCCGCCGGGGACTCGCCCTGCTCGATCTTGCCGCCGGGCTGCATGAACGCGACGGTGCCGTGCTTGCGCACGAACAGCAGCTGGCCGGCCTCGTTCTCGATGACCGCGGCCGCGATCCGCAGGACGCCCGAGCTCACCGGATCGGCCACCCGCGCGACGCGACGAACGACGGATCCTTGACCCGACGCATGTACTCCTCGAAGCTCGCCGCCTGCTCGGCGAACCAGGCCGCCTGGCGGGTGTGCAGCTCGCGCGGGTCGAGATCGAGCTCGGCGGGGAACGCCTTCACCAAGGCCTGCGCGACGCGCCCGGCGGCGACCGCGTCGGCGCCGGCGTCGTGCGCGTCGTCGAGCGCGATGCCGTAATGCTGCGCGGTGACCTCGAGCGTGCGCTTGCCGCGCCGGTAGCGATCGACGGCCTTGTCGAGCACCAGCGGATCGATGATCGGGGAGAGCGTGGCGAGCGGCGCGACTGTGTGGCGCGCGCACTCATGCGCGAGCAGTGACAGATCGTAGGGCGCGTTGTAGACCGTCACCGGCGTTCCACTGCCGAGCAGCTCGCGCAGCGAGTCGGTGACCTCGGCCACGACACCGGAGGCGGGGCGCCCCTCGGCACGGGCGCGCTCAGTCGTGATCCCGTGGACGGCAGCCGCCTGCTCCGGGATCTCGATGCCGGGGTCGGCGAGCCAGTCTCGGCGCTCGAGCACGCCGCCCTCGGGATCCAGCACCGCCACGCAGGCCGAGACGATGCGCGCCGTGCGCACATCGACGCCCGTCGTCTCGAGATCGAATACGCCGAGCCGGCCGCCCCAGTTGTTCATGGCACCAGGCTAGGGGGTGCGGCAGACAGCAGCGGTCACCGAGCGCCGCCGCCCTGGAACCGCGCCTCCCCGAGGTGCAGCCAGAAGAAGCCCTGCGAGCCCATCGTCAGCGTCGCGGTCCCGTCCTCGGCGACGCGCGGGAACTCCGCTCCGCCGAACAGGTCGTACAGCGGCTGCCCGGCGAACTCCTCGCCGATCTCGATGTTCACCGCGACCGGGTTGTGAGCGAAGGAGAAGACGCACAGCACGCGCTCGGGGGCGTCGCCGAACTGGCTTCCCGAGCCCTCGTACTCGCGCACGAAGGCGAGCACCGACTCGTGGTCGGTGCGCAGCACGCGCATCGACCCGAGCCCGAAGGTCGGGTGCTGCTTGCGCACGTGAATCACGTTGCGCACCCAGTGCAGCAGCGAACGCGACTGCGCGAGCTGCGACTCGACGTTGACGAGCGTGTAGTTGTAGACGAGCGACTGCACGACCGGAAGGAACAGCTTGCCGGGATCGGCGGTGGAGAACCCGGCGTTGCGGTCCGGCGTCCACTGCATCGGCGTGCGCGAGGCGTCGCGGTCGGGGAGCCAGATGTTGTCGCCCATCCCGATCTCGTCGCCGTAGTACAGGAACGGCGAGCCGGGCAGCGAGAACAGCAGCGCGTGCGCGAGCTCCAGCTCGGCGCGCGAGTTGTCGAGCAGGGTCGCCAGCCGGCGACGGATGCCCACGTTGACGCGCATCCGCGGGTCGTAGGCGTACCAGCCGTACATCGCCTGCCGGTACTCCTCGCTCACCATCTCGAGCGTCAGCTCGTCGTGGTTGCGCAGGAACACGCCCCACCCGGCGCCGTCCGGCACCTCGGTGGTCTCGGCGAGCACGCGGGTCAGCTCCTGCGCCGACTGCGAGCGCAGGGAGTAGAAGATGCGCGGCATGGCGGGGAAGTCGAAGGCCATGTGGCACTCGGGCTCCTCGTTGGTGCCCATGTACTCGACGACCTCGGACGGCCACTGGTTCGCCTCGGCGATCATCACCCGGCCGGGATACTCGGTGTCCATCATGTGGCGCACGGCCCGGATGAACTCGTGGGTCTCGGGCTCGCTCTCGCCGGTGCCGCCCTCCGACTCGTAGAGGTAGGGGATCGCGTCGAGTCGGAAGCCGTCGACGCCGAGGTCCATCCAGAACCGGATGACCTCGAACACCGCCTCGTGCACGGCCGGGTTGTGGTAGTTCAGGTCCGGCTGGTGCGAGAAGAAGCGGTGGAAGTAGAACTGGCGCCGCTCCGAGTCGAACGCCCAGTTGGACTCCTCGTAGTCGGTGAAGATGATGCGGATGTTGTCGAACTTCTCGTCGGAGTCGCTCCAGACGTAGAAATCGCCGTACGGGCCCTCCGGGTCGAGCCGGGACTGCTGGAACCACTCGTGCTGATCCGAGGTGTGGTTCAGCGGGAGGTCGATGATGACGCGCATGTTGCGCTCGTGCGCCTTGGTGACCAGCTCGCGGAACTCCTCGATCGTGCCGAACTCGGGCAGGATCGAGTGGTAGTCCGAGACGTCGTAGCCGCCGTCGCGCAGCGGCGAGTCGAAGATCGGCGGGATCCACAGCGCGTCGACGCCCAGCCACTGCAGGTAGTCGAGCTTGGAGATCAGACCGCCGAGGTCTCCCGAGCCGTCGCCGTTGGAATCGACGAACGAGCGGACCATGACCTCGTAGAAGACCGCACGACGGTACCAGTGCGGGTCGAGTGTGAGACCGGGCAGGGTGTGGGGTGCGGTGAAAGACACCGTCCGAGTCTACGAGTGCTCGCGCCTAGGATGGGAACGATGACTGTTCCCGCCCCCCACGCCGACGAGCTGGCCAGGATCCCGGTCCGCGAGAACACTGTTCAGGTGCTGGGAAGCGCGACCCGCTACTGGGAGTACGGTCCCGCGGATGCCCGCGACACGATCGTGATCTGCCACGGCTACCGCGGTGACCACCACGGTCTCGAACCGGTCATCGCCCTGCTGCCGGAGGTGCGCGTGATCGGGCCCGATCTGCCGGGCTTCGGCGCCTCGACCCCGATGACCGAGCGTCCGCACGACATCGCCGGCTACGGCGACTGGTACGCCGGGTTCCTGGACGCGCTGGAGCTTCGCGGTCGCGCGATCGTGCTCGGGCACTCGTTCGGCTCGATGGTGACCAGTCACGCGGTGGCGGCCGGACTGGACACGCCGGCGCTGATCCTCGTGAACCCGATCTCGAGCGATCCGCTCACCGGTGCCGGTGCCGGAATCACGCGACTGACGAAGTTCTACTACGACGTCGCGCGCCGGCTTCCCGACCGTCTTGGCCGGGCACTGCTCGGCAGCTGGCTGATCGTGCAGTTCATGAGCATGTCGCTCGTGACGACCCCGGACCGTCGGCTGCGCCGCTGGATCCATGAGGAGCACCACCGCTACTTCAGCGGATTCTCCGACCCCGCCACGGTCGCCGAGGCCTTCGACGCCTCGCTCAGCACCCAGGTCGGCCTCGCCGCCCCGAGGGTCGCGGTCCCGACCCTCATGATCGCCGGGGGAGTGGACCGCATCACTCCCGTCGAGGGTCAGCGTGAGACGGTGCAGAAGTTCCCCGATGCGCGCCTGATCGTGTTCCCCGAGGTGGGGCACCTGATCCACTACGAGGCGCGCCAGGAGGCGGCAGCAGCGATCCGGGAGTTCCTGGCCGAGCAGCACGATCGGGCCTGATCAGATGAAGCTCGTCATCGACTGCCGCTACACGCGTCTCGGCCATCACGACGGAATCAGCCGCTATGCCGCGCGGGTGACCGAGGCGGTCGCCCGTCGGCATCCCGTCACGATGCTGATCAGCGACGAACGGCAGCTCGAGATGCTGCCGGATCTGCCCTGGGTGAAGATCTCCTCGCCGACGAGCGTGCGCGAGCTGTTCGTCGCGCGCCAGGTGAACCGGCTGAACCCGGACGTCGTGTTCACCCCGATGCAGACCATGGGCTCGTGGGGGCGTCGCTACGGGCTCGTCCTGACGCTTCACGACCTGATCTACTACCGCAACCGAACGCCCCCGCGCGATCTGCCCGCGGTGATCCGGCTGCTCTGGCGGCTGTACCACCTGGCCTGGTGGCCGCAGCGCCTGCTGCTGAACCGCGCCGACGAGGTCGCGACCGTCTCGGAGACGAGCAAGACGCTCATCGAGCGGCACCGGCTGACGCGGCGCCCGATCACGGTCGTGCGCAATGCCGCCGATCCGGCACCCGGTACACCGCGCTCGGCGCCGAGCGGCGACGCCGTCCGCGAACTCGTCTACATGGGCTCGTTCATGCCCTACAAGAACGTGGAGACTCTGGCGCGCGCGCTGCACGAGCTCTCGGACCACCGCCTGCACCTGATGAGCCGTATCGGCGTTGCCGACCGGGCCCGGCTGACCGAGCTGGCCCCCGACGGCGCGCTCGTCTTCCACGACGGTGCGAGCGACGAGGAGTACCGCGCGGTGCTCTCGCGCGCGACGGCGCTGCTCAGCACCTCCCTCGATGAGGGATTCGGGATTCCGCTCGTCGAGGCGATGTCGCTCGGCACCCCGGTCGTCGTCAGCGACATCCCGATCTTCCGCGAGATCGGCGGCGAGGCCGCGCGCTTCGTGCCGCCGAAGGATGCCTCCGCCGTCGCCGCGGCGGTGCGCGAGCTCGCCGACGCCGACACCTGGGCGCGCGCGTCGAGCGCCTCCCGCGCGCAGGCCGCGAACTTCGACTGGGATCGCAGCGCGGCCGAGCTGCTCGAGCTCGTCGAGCGGGTCGTCAGTCGACGCGCAGCACCTGGGCGCCGCTGAGCTCGACCAGGCGCGCGGGCGCGATCGGGAACACCGAGAATGCGCTCCCGGCGGCGGCCCACAGCTCCTCCAGCTCGAGAAGCCCCTCGTCGACCAGGGTGCGGATCGGCACCGGATGCCCGAGCGGCGGAACCCCGCCGATGCTGTAGCCGGTCGCCGACTTCACAAGCGCCGCATCCGCCTTGCCGATCGCCGCGCCGATCCGTGCGCCGAGCGCGGCCGTGTCGACGCGCCGCGGACCCGAGACCAGCACGAGCAGCGGCTCCCCGTTCGCGACGAAGACGAGGCTCTTCACGATCGCTGCCACCTCGCAGCCGATCGCGGCCGCCGCCTCGGCCGCCGTGTGCGTGCTCTCGTCGAAGAATCGAACCTCGGGCTCGAGCCCGTGCGGGGCGACCGCGGCGAGAAAGCGCTCGGTGGCGGCGTTCACGTGAGCTCGCGATCCCGTGCCTCGACGGCGTTCTGCGCGCTCAGGGCGCCGGTGTCGGCGCCGATCGACTCGAACTCGATCGGGTCATCGAAGGCGATCAGCCGCAGCGTGCCGTCGATGACGCGGAAGCTGTGCACGGAGCCGTTGGTGATCATGCCGTGCGAGACGCCCGGCTCGGCGACCGAGAGCGCGGCGCGGATCGCACCACCGTGGCTCACGACGACGAGCGACTGCCCGAGACGCTGACGAGCCAGCTCGACCAGTGCCGGGACGACGCGTTCGGCGACCTCGTCCCGCGACTCGCGACCGGGCACATCCGTGCCCTCGGGGAACCGCTCATCGACCTCGTGGAAGTTGAGCCCCTCGGCGTCGCCGTAGTTGCGCTCGATCACCCCGTCGATCAGCTCGGGGCCGGGCAGCCCGAGCTCGGCCGCGATCAGGCTGGCGGTCTCCCGGGCGCGCGACAGCGGACTCGAGAGCACCGCATCCCAGCGACGCCGGGCGAGCAGGGCTCCGGTCGCGCGCGCCTGCGCCCGACCCGTCTCGTTGAGCGGGATGTCAGTGCGACCCTGGATCCGGCGCTCGCGATTCCACTCTGTTTCGCCGTGGCGGACAAGAAAAAGCTCGGTCACAGAAGGTCTCCCAGGCAGCCGGGAGGCGGATCTCGCTCAGCCCGCGAGTCGGTCCCGCAGCGCGGTGAGGATCTCGGACGTGCCCGACTCGATCTTAAGGGTTGCGCGCGCGTCGCCCTTCGTCTGTCCGCGGTTGACGATGACCACCGGCAGGCGCTTCTTGACGGCCTGGTCGAGCAGACGGATCCCCGAGTTGACCACGAGCGACGAGCCGGCGATCAGGAACGCATCCGACGATCGCACCAGGGCCCGCGCCTCGGTGTACTTCTCGGTCGGGACGAACTCCCCGAAGAAGACCACCTCGGGCTTGAGCACACCGCCGCACACCGTGCAGTCGGGCACCACCATCTCGTCGACGTGCTCGACGCTGACATCGCCGTCGGGGTTCAGCTCGAGCGCCCCCGGCTCGGCAAGCCACGGGTTGGCGGCCGCCATCCGGTCGGCGATGCTGCCGCGGTCGAAGCTCTGCCCGCAGGTCAGACAGCGCACGCGGTCGAGCGCTCCGTGCAGGTCGACGACGCGACGTGATCCGGCGCGCAGGTGCAGCCCGTCGACGTTCTGGGTGACGAGACCGTTGACGATGCCCCGGCTCTCCAGGTCGGCCAGCGCGCGATGCCCCGCGTTCGGTGCCGCCGTCGCGAACCGCTGCCAGCCGAGATGGCTGCCGGCCCAGTAGCGCTGGCGGGCGCGCGAGTCGGCGATGAAGGTCTGGAAGGTCATCGGCGAGCGCACCGGCGCTCCCGTGCCGCGGTAGTCCGGAATACCCGAGTCGGTGCTCACGCCCGCGCCGGTGAGCACCGAGATCCGCCGCCCCGCGAGCACGTCGAGCACTCGCTCGATGTCGCGAGCGAGATCGCGGTCACCGTCGGCCGGGGCGGTCGTCGCCACGGGAATCGTCGTCACGCACACCTCCTGTGCCGGTGCCCCCAGCGTACGGCCCCGAGTTTTCCGATATGTTTCCGGGGGCTGTCAGCCCGGCGAGCGGTGGAGGGATCCGACATGAAGATCATTCCCATCGGCGACGCCGGTGATGAGCGGCTGCGCGACTATCGGGACCTCACCGACGGCAAGCTGCGGCGCCTGCTGGAGCCCGCGGGCGGGCTCTATCTGGCTGAGTCCAGCAAGGTGATCGCCCGGTCGCTCGCGGCCGGCCACCGCCCGCGCTCGGTGCTGCTGCAGCAGAAGTGGCTGCCGGACATCGAGCCGCTGCTGGAGGGCCACGACGTACCCGTCTATCTCGCCGAGCCCGGCGTTCTCGAGGAGCTCACCGGCTTCGCGATGCACCGCGGAGCGCTCGCGTCGTTCCATCGCCCGGCCCCGCTCGACATCCCCACGCTGCTGGCCTCCGCGCGACGGATCGTCGTGCTCGAGGACATCGTCGATCACACCAACGTGGGCGCGGTGTTCCGTGCCGTCGCCGGACTCGGCGCCGACGCCGTGCTGATCAGTCCCGGCTGCGCGGATCCGCTGTACCGCCGCTCGGTGCGCGTGAGCATGGGGACCGTGCTGCAGGTGCCGTGGGCGCGGCTCGAGTCCTGGCCGGCAGGTCTCGACCAGCTCCGGGACGCCGGATTCACCGTTGCGGCGCTCGCACTCGATGACCGGGCGGTCGGACTCGACGAGTTCGCCGCCGATCCGCCCGAGCGCGTGGCCATCCTGCTGGGCACCGAGGGCGACGGGCTGAGCCGACGCGCGCTCAGCACGGCGGACGTGACGGTCACGATCCCGATGTCGGGCGGCGTGGATTCGCTGAACGTCGCCGCGGCCTCCGCGGTGGCCCTCTGGGCGCTGCGGGTCGCTTAGCATTGCCGGGTGAGCCGGATCGCGACGACTCCGCGACAGCGGCACTCTCGAGCGGTGTATCGACGCCGGCGCCTGGTCGCGGCGATGATCGCCCTCGCCGTGCTGGCGGTCGGCTTCTATGCGCCGATGACTCTGCTGGCGCCGCTTCCCGCCAGCGCCGCCGCAACGACGGTTCCCGCGGATGTGACGATCGACGCACCCGACCTCGACTGGCCGGGCTATGGCGCGAGCGCACTCGGCGTCGTCGAGCTGCCCGAGGTGCGCGCCCAGGACGGCTCCGAGAAGGCGCTGCCCCTCGCAAGCATCACGAAGGTCGTCACGGCGCTCACGGTGCTGGACGCGCATCCGCTCTCGCTCGGAGATGACGGGCCCACGATCACGATGAGCTCGGCCGACGTGAGCTACTACTCGCAGCAGCTCGCCATGAACGGCAGCGTCACCGCGGTGGCAGCGGGGGAGCGGTACACCCAGCGCGACCTGCTCGAGCTGACGCTGATCAAGTCGGCGAACAACTTCGCGACCAGCCTCGCTGTGTGGGCCTTCGGCTCGGAGGACGCCTTCCTGACGGCCGCCGCGGCGTGGCTCGCGGAGCACGAGCTCGACTCGATCACGATCGTCGAGCCGACCGGAATCGACGACGCGAACGTCGGCACGGTCACGGATCTGATCGAGCTCGGTCGCCTGGCGCTGGCCGACCCCTTGATGGCCGACATCGTGGGCAGTGCGAGCGAGACGGTGAGCAACCGCGGCACGATCGAGAACACGAACGCGCTGCTCGGCACCGACGGTGTCGACGGGATCAAGACCGGAACGCTGTACTCGTTCGGTGCGAACCTGCTGTTCTCGGCCGAGCGTGCGATCGAGGGGCGTGCCGAGCCGGTCACCGTGATCGGCGTGATCCTCGGGGCGCCGGATCACGATGTGCTCAACGACGATGTCGAGGACCTGCTCGACACCGCATTCGCGAACATCGCCGCGGTCACCTTGATCGAGCCCGGCATCGAACTCGGTTTGTTGACCACCCGGTGGGAGACCGACACCGCCATCGTCACGACCGACACCGCACAGGCGCTCGTCTGGGGCGACGCCGTCTTCACGGCGCGCATCGACAACGATCAGGTGACACTCGTCGACGCGGGCGAGAGCGTCGGCACGCTCGTGTTCGAGGGGTCCGGCGAGAGCACGGCGGTAGAGCTGCGCGTCGGCCTCGCGACGACGTCCGCGCTCGGCGATCCGGGGGCGTGGTGGCGTCTCACGCATCCCGGGCTGATCACGGGCGATCCGTAAGCGGGCTCAGCTCTCGCGGACGCGCCCCGGTGTCGGCCGCTTCGGCTCGATGAAGTCACCGGAGGACTGGTGCCGAATCCGGCGCAGGATCCACGGCGCCAGATGCTCGCGCGCCCAGCCGATGTCGTCGATGCGCGCCTGCCGCCACGACTGCGACGGCATCGGCTCGGCCTCGAAAGGCTCGAGGCTGTTCTCCACATTGAGCGCCGCCAGCACCATCCGGGCGATCGTCTGATGTCCGATGGGGGAGAAGTGCAGGCGGTCGGGCGCCCACATGCGCGGATCGGTGAGCTCGCGCAGCGACCACATGTCGGCCACGACGCAGTCGTGCTTCTGCGCGATGGTGCGGAGGTTCTCGTTGTAGATCGCGACCTTGCCCCTGATGCGTCCCAGCACCGGCGTGCCGCCGATATCGGGACCGTTGAACAGCACCACCGTGGCGCGATCACGGCGCAGCCGCGCGATGCCGCCTTCGATGCGAGCGGCGACGTCATCCGGGTCGGTGCGCGGGCGGATGATGTCGTTGCCGCCCGCCGAGATCGTGATCAGGTCGGGCCGCAGTTCGAGGGCCGCATCCACCTGCTCATCGAGAATCTGCTGCAGCAATCGACCGCGAATCGCCAGATTGGCGTAGGCGAAGTCCTCGGTCTGCTCTGCCAGCACCTCCGCGACACGATCGGCCCAGCCGCGGTGGCCGCCCGGACTGCGTTCCTCCGGATCCCCGATGCCTTCGGTGAAGGAATCGCCGATGGCGACGTAGCGAGACCACGGGTGCTGCACACTCATGCCACTAGCGTGCCCGCGGGACATGCTTTCGGCAAGCGGACCCGCGGATGCGGCCTACACCTTCTCACCCCGCATCCCAGTAACGCACAGCAAAGGCACATCAATCGGTCAGGACATTCCGGCTTGACCCTCGTTCGGGGGGCGAGCAGTGTGGAGTTGTCACTTCGAGACCCGGAGTGATTCCTCTATCGACTGGGAGGTTGACATGGGGTTCTTGGGATTCCTGTTGCTCGGGCTGATCGCCGGAGCCATCGCGAAGCTCATTCTGCCGGGAAAGCAAGCGGGCGGCTGGCTCGCGACGCTTCTGCTCGGCGTTGTGGGGGCACTGCTCGGCGGATGGCTGGGCGGACTCATTTTCGGCGAAGGACTGGAAGAGTTCTTCTCCATCCAGACCTGGCTTCTCGCCATCGGCGGCTCGATCATCGTGCTGCTGATCTGGGGGCTCGTGACGCGAGGGTCGCGTCGCGCCTGATCATCATCCGCGGGGAGGGCTGCGTCTTGCCGCTCACGCCCCGCACTGCTTGACTGAGGGCGGTTCCGATTCGGAGCCGCCCTCAGTTCTGTGCGGAGCTCGACCGCGCGGACGCTCTGAGTCTTCGGTGGCCGGGGCCTCGACAGCGTCGTCGGGGCCCCTTTCGTCGCGCCCGCACCGGTGTCAGCGGGCGGTGGCAGGATAGCCGGGTGAGCAAGCAGGATGGGCGCAACCGGCTGGTCAGCGACGCGCCCGTCGACGACCTGACGGCGACGATCCTGCACGTCGACCTGGATGCGTTCTATGCCTCGGTCGAGCTGCTCGAGCGCCCCGAGCTCGTCGGCAAACCGGTGATCGTCGGGCACGCGAGCGCGCGCTCGGTGGTGACCGCCGCCAACTACGAGGCGCGCCGATTCGGGGTCAACTCCGCGATGTCGATGGCGCTCGCCCGGCAGCGCTGCCCGCGGGCGATCGTGCTGGAACCGCACTTCGAGCGCTACCAGCACTACTCCTCGCTGTTCATGGCGGCGCTCGGCGAGATCTCGCCGCTCGTAGAACCGCTCGGCATCGACGAGGCGTTCGTCGACATCGCGGGCGCGCGCCGGCTGTTCGGAACCCCGTGGCAGATCGCCACCCGCCTGCGCGCCGCAGTGTTCGAGGCGACCGGTCTCAACGCCTCCGTCGGCGCCGCCGCAACGAAGTACGTGGCGAAGCTCGCCTCGGGCCGCGCGAAGCCGGACGGCCAGCTCATCGTGCCGGCCGCCGAGACGCTCGATTTCCTGCATCCGCAGCCGATCTCCGCCCTCTGGGGCGTCGGCGCCAAGACGGAGGAGCAGCTCGCGCGGCTCGGGCTGCGCACGATCGGCGATCTCGCCGAGCTGCCGCTCGACACGCTGCGGCACAGCATCGGCGAAGTCAGCGCGACACGCCTTCGAGAGCTCGCCTGGGGTCGCGACCCGCGCGTGGTCGCGCCGGGTCGAGAAGAGAAGTCCGTCGGCCACGAGACGACGTTCGAGACCGATGTGCTCGACCGCGACGCGATCCACCGCACTCTGCTGCAGCTCGCCGACAGTGTCGGTATTCGCCTGCGCCGGGCCGGGGTCCGCGCCCGCACGGTCAGTCTGAAGCTCCGCTTCTCCGACTTCACGACGCTCACCCGCTCGCGCACGCTCGCCGATGCCACCGACGTCGGGCGTCGCCTCTCGGAGGAGGCGCGGGCGCTGTACGACGGGGCCAACCCGGAGCAGCGCCCCGTGCGACTGGTGGGGGTGCGCGCCGAGCAGCTCACCGGCGACGTCGCCCGGCTCAGCCTGTGGGACGACGATGAGGCGTGGCGCGAGGCCGAGACGACGATGGACGAGCTCAACGCTCGGTTCGGCGACGGCAGTGTGCGCTCCGCGGCGCTGCTGCGCGGCGCGCGAACGCGGCGATTCGGCCATGGCGACTGACGCCGTCGGCGGCGCGCGGTATCGTCTTTTCAAGTGAGTACTTCCGCCGAATTCGACGCCGCCTCGCGTGCGTCCGTCGACGCCGGGAGCACCTTCCGCGCCGCCGCCGCGGCCGAGCATCTTCCGCCGAGCTATCCGCAGCGCGCCCCGTGGGGCACCGCCGGTCGCCTTCGCGCCTGGCAGGAAGAGGCGCTCACTGCCTACTTCGACACCGACGACGGGCGCGGTGACGGCAACGGGCCCCGCGACTTCCTCGTCTCGGCGACCCCGGGGGCCGGCAAGACCACGTTCGCGCTCCGCCTCGCGAGCGAGCTCCTGCAGCGCCACGTCGTCGACCGCGTCACGGTCGTCGCCCCCACCGAGCACCTCAAGACGCAGTGGGCGGACGCGGCTCACCGGGCGGGCATCCGGCTGGATCCGCGCTTCAGCAACCGGCATTCCCGCGAGTCGCGGCAGTATCACGGCGTCGTCGTCACCTACGCGCAGATTGCGGTGCGCGCGGGGCTGCACCGCCAGCTCACCGAGTCGGCGCGCACCCTCGTCATCCTCGACGAGATCCACCACGGCGGCGACGCGCTCAGCTGGGGCGACGCCATCCGCGAAGCCTTCGAGACGGCCGAGCGCCGCCTCTCCCTGACCGGAACACCCTTTCGCTCCGACACGGCGCCGATCCCGTTCGTGCGCTATCTGCGCGACGAGCGCGGAGTGCGACTGTCGCAGACCGACTTCGCCTACGGCTACGGGCGGGCGCTCCGCGACGGGGTCGTGCGGCCGGTCGTTTTCCTCAGCTACGCCGGTTCGATGCGCTGGCGCACGAAGCAGGGCGAGGAGTGGGAGGCGACCCTCGGGCAGGACGACACCAAGGACGTCACCTCGCAGGCCTGGCGCGCCGCTCTCGACCCGGACGGCGACTGGATGCCGGCGGTCCTCACCGCCGCCGACAAGCGGCTCAGCGAGGTGCGGCAGTCGGTGCCGGACGCCGGGGGACTCGTGATCGCGAGCGATCAGACGACCGCCCGTGCGTACGCGACGATTCTCGAGAACCTGACCGGCGAGGCGCCCGTCGTCGTGCTCAGCGACGAGAAGGCCTCCAGCGACCGGATCTCCGAGTACTCGGCGAGCACGCACCGCTGGATGGTCGCCGTCCGCATGGTGTCCGAAGGGGTCGACGTGCCGCGGCTGGCCGTCGGCGTCTACGCGACCAGCGCCTCCACCCCGCTGTTCTTCGCGCAGGCCATCGGCCGCTTCGTGCGCGCCCGGCGCCGCGGCGAGCTCGCCTCGATCTTCGTGCCGAGCGTGCCCGTCCTCCTTCGCCTGGCGAGCGAGCTGGAGCGCGAGCGCGACCACGCGCTGGATCGCGAGTCCTCCGGCGACGACCTGCTCGACGACTCGCTCCTCGAGCGCGCCGAGCAGGGCGACACCGCCTCGGCCGAGCTGCTCGATGAGTACGAGTGGACCGCGCTCGGCTCGGAGGCCACCTTCGAGAAGGTGCTCTACGACGGTGAGGAGTACGGCGCGCTCGCGCAGCCGGGAAGCGACGAGGAGTGGGACTTCATCGGGCTTCCCGGAATCCTCGAGCCGGAGCAGGTCAGCGAGCTTCTGAAGCACCGCCAGGCCCGCCAGGCCCGCCGCGCCGCTTTCCACGGCGAGGAGAACGTCGGGAGCGCGCCGCCGGCTCCGGCGCCCCAGCCCCTGCACCGCACCCTCGCCGAGCAGCGCAAGCTGCTGAACTCACTGGTTTCGATTCGCGCCCGTGGCACCGGGCAGACCCACGCGATGGTGCACGCCGAGGTGCGGCGAGCCTGCGGCGGGCCCGAGGTCGCCCGCGCGACCGTCGCCCAGCTTCAGGCGCGCATCGACTGGATCCGCGGTCGGCTCAACGCGGGGAAGTGAACTCCCCGCGCCACTCGGCGAGGAACACGGCGGCCGCGTCGTCGTGGATCAGGGAGTCGTGCATCCGCACCGCGTACGGGGTCTCGGGCACGCCGTCCGCGGGACGCACGTCAAGGTGCTCGACCTCGTGGCCGGCCTCGTGCAGCCAGTCGGCCATCGCGTAGTCGCTGCGCGAGTCGCCGGCGGTGCGCCACACCTTCGGAACCCCGAAGGTCTGCAGCAGCTCGATCGCGCGCCGGGCGCCCATGTCCTTGCCGACTCGCGCATCCTCGACGTCGGTCGAGATGATCGACGGGTCGAGGCGGAGCCGAGAATCGAGGCCCTGCTCTCGCATCCGCTCGGCGACGATCGCGTTGAACTCGGCCTGCACCCGATGATAGGTCTCGCTCGGCACCTCGACGCGCTGCTCGACCGAGATCATCGTGAGCTTGGTGTCGTCCCAGAACATCGTGTCGGCGAAGCGCTCCTCGACCAACTGGCGCACGAAGCCGCCGAGGTCGGCGGGCACCTGCAGCTCGGGGTCGACCTGCGTCGCACCGGCGACCCCGTCGACGATGGAGAACCAGGTGGCGCCCTTCTCGCAGATCGCGTGCACCGGCGCGCCGGGCTCGAGTCCGGCGCCGAGCATCGCGTCGAGGACCACGTCTCGGATGAACGCATCCGACCGCCCCGTGTTGAAGATCACCGGGTTGCCCGCGTTGGCCAGCGCGACCAGGTCGTGCGCGATCGAATCGATCGCGACAGTGCGGGTGACGGGGCTGGCGATGGGGCCGTCGACGTCGAGCAGGAGTCCAAGAGCGGGGGAGTTCACCCTCCAATCCTCTCAGCCCGCTGCGCGTTGAGCAGCCGCCCATGGCGGCGTATCGAAACCGCAAGACTCTGCGGGTTGAGCAGCCGCCGATGGCGGCGTATCGAAACCGCGGTGCTCGCCCCTCCTGCGGTTTCGATACGCGCCCTCGGCGCTACTCACCCCGCTCACGCGGTTTCGATACGGACCGTCGGCGCTGTTCAACCCGCTCAGCCGTATCGCGCTCAGCGGAAGTCGCGCGAGGCGTGCCGCACGCCGAGGCGCAGCGGTTCGGCGCGGTCGGCGAGCAGGTTCACCACGCCCTCGGGGGAGCGCTCGAGCATGCCGCGCACGACCAGGGCGGGCTCTTCTCGCCAGATGCGGCGGTAGCGACCCCAGACGCCCATCGAGCAGACCACGTTCATCACCCCGGTCTCGTCTTCGAGGTTGAGAAAGGTGATGCCGCTCGCGGTCGAGGGGCGCTGGCGATGGGTGACGACGCCGGCGAGTTCGACACGGCGGCCGTCCTCCGCGGTGCGCATCGCGGCCGCCGTGAGCACCCCCCGCTCGCTGAGCGTGTCGCGGAAATGGGAGAGCGGGTGATCGTCGACCGAGAGCCCGGTCGCCCACAGGTCGGAGGCGAGCACCTCGAAGGAGCTGGGATCGGGGAACAGCGGCGGCTGCACCGTCACCGCGGTGTCGGGCAGGTACTCGGCCCGATGCTGCGCCGCGCTGCCGGCGCGCCAGAGCGCGTCGCGACGGCCGATGCCGAGCGTCTCGAAGGCGCCCGCGCTGGCGAGCGCCTCCAGCTGGGCGGTGTTCAGACCGGTGCGGTGCACGAGGTCCTCCATCGAGGCGAAGGGGCCGCGCTCGGTGCGCTCGGCGACGATGCGCTCGGCGAGCTTCGCGCCGATCCGAGTGACGCCGGCGAGGCCCAGCCGCACGGCGAAACCTGCGGGTTGAGTAGCCGCCGATGGCGGCGTATCGAAACCGCGGGGTTCGCCTTCTGGGTTTCGATACGCGCCTTGGGCGCTACTCAACCCGCTCACGCGGTTTCGATACGCGCCTTCAGCGCTACTCAACCCACTCAACCCGCTGACGGGTTCGAGGGTGGCCTGGGCGTCGGAGAGCTGCACGTCGGGGCGGCGCACCTCGACGCCGTGGCGGCGGGCATCCGCGACGAGGGTGGCGGGGGAGTAGAAACCCATCGGCTGGGCGCGCAGCAGCCCGGCGAGGAACGCCGCCGGGTAGCGCAGCTTCACCCACGAGCTCGCGTAGACGAGCAGCGCGAAGCTCAGCGAGTGGCTCTCGGCGAAGCCGAAGTTGGCGAAGGCCTGGATCTGCCGGTAGATCGTGTCGGAGTCCTCCCGGCTCAGCCCGTTGCGCGCCATGCCCGCGTAGAGCTTCTCGCGCAGGCTGTCAATGCGCTCCAGCCCCCGCTTCGAGCCCATCGCCCGCCGCAGCAGGTCGGCGTCTTCACCCGTGCAGTCGCCGACGGCCATCGCCATCTGCATCAGCTGCTCCTGGAACACCGGCACCCCGAGGGTGCGCTCGAGCACCGGTTCGAGCTTCGGGTGCAGGTAGGTGATCGGCTCCTTGCCGAGCCGGCGGCGCACGAAGGGATGCACCGCGCCGCCCTGGATCGGCCCGGGCCGGATCATCGCGATCTGCACCACCAGGTCGTAGAACCGACGCGGACGCAGCCGCGGCAGCAGCCCCATCTGGGCACGCGACTCCACCTGGAACACCCCGATCGAGTCGGCGGCGCACAGCATGTCGTAGACCTCAGGATCCTCCTTCGGAATGGTCGAGAGCTCCCATTCCTCGCCCGTCGAGCCGCGGATCAGGTCGAAGGAGTGCTGCAGCGCCGACAGCATCCCGAGGCCCAGCAGATCGAACTTGACCAGTCCCATCCAGGCGCAATCGTCTTTGTCCCACTGCACGACGGTGCGCTTCTCCATGCGGGCATGCTCGATCGGCACCACCTCGCCGACCGGTCGATCCGTGAGCACCATGCCGCCGGAGTGGATGCCGAGGTGCCGCGGCGCCTTCAGCAGCTCGGTGGCGAGCTCGACGACATTCTCGGGGATCGTGTGCGCACTCGAGTCAGTCTGACGGCCGAGACGGCCGTCAGCGCTGGCGTCGCTGCGGAGGCCGGAAATGGCCTCCGCTCTGAGCTCCAGCGCGCCACCCTCCACCTGCTTGCTCCAGGCATCCTGCTGCCCGGGGGAGTAGCCGAGTGCCTTCGCCATGTCGCGCATGGCGTTCTTGGGCCGGTACTGGATCACGTTCGCGACCTGCGCGGCGTTGCGCCGCCCGTACTTCTCGAACACCCACTGGATGACCTCCTCACGGCGATCGGAGTCGAAGTCGACGTCGATGTCGGGCTCCTCGTCGCGCAGGCTCGACAGGAAGCGCTCGAACGGCAGCCGGTAGTAGATCGAGTCGACCGCGGTGATGTCGAGCAGGTAGCAGACGGCCGAGTTGGCGGCGGAGCCGCGCCCCTGGCAGAGGATGCCGCGGCTGCGCGCGAAGGCGACGATGTCGTGCACGATGAGGAAGTAGCCGGGGAAGTCCTTCTTCTCGATCACCGCGAGCTCGTTCTCGATGCGCTGCCGATCCTCGTCCGACAGGTCCGGGTACTTGCGCGGCACCGCGCGCCAGACCAGCTCGCGCAGCCACGACATCGGGGTGTGCCCCTCGGGCACCTGCTGCTTCGGCAGAGCCGGCTTGGCGCGGCGCAGCGGGAAGGCGAGCTCTTCCGCGAGTTCGACGCTGCGCTCGACGGCGCCGGGGTAGCGCGCGAACCGCGCCTGCATCTCGTCCCCCGAGCGCAGGTGCGCGCTGCCCGCGGGGGGAAGCCAGCCGTCGAGCTCGTCAAGGCTGCGCTGCGCGCGCACGGCGGCGATCGCGGTCGCGAGTCGGCGATCCTGGGGACGGGCGTAGTGCACGTTGCCGGTCGCCACGACCGGCAGGCCGCGCTCGGCGGCGAGGGCAGCCAGGACGTCGTTGTGGGCGCTGTCGAGCGGCAGCCCGTGGTCGATGAGCTCGACGTTCACGTTCTCGGAGCCGAACAGCGCCACCAGACGGTCGAGCTCGGCCGACGCCTCCTCGACCTGATCCGGATGCGGAGCGGCCGCAGACTGCGCGGGGTCGCCCGCGAGCGCCTGCCGCACCGCCCCCTTGCGGCATCCGGTGAGGATCGCCCAGTGACCGTCGGCGGCGGCGGCGAGCTCGTCGAGGTCGTAGACGGGGCGCCCCTTCTCGGCGCCGCGCAGCTGCGCCTCGGTGATGGCGGCCGCGAGCCGGTGGTAGCCCTCGAGCCCCCGCGCCAACACGAGCAGATGAGTGCCCTCCGGATCGGCCTCCCCGTTCTGCGGACCGGAGAGCCCGAGCGAGAGCTCGGCCCCGAACACCGTGGCGACCTGCGCCGTCTCGGCCGCCTCGGCGAACCGCACGATGCCGTAGAAGCCGTCGTGGTCGGTGATCGCGAGCGCACGGAGCCCCAGCCGTTCCGCCTCCTCGAGCAGCGCCTCGGGGCTGGAGGCTCCGTCGAGGAAGCTGAAGCTGGAGTGCGCGTGCAGTTCGGCGTAGGGCACGGCAGCCGCGTCGCGCACGCGCTCCGACGGCGGGACGTAGGGCCCGCGCTTGCGCGAAAGGGGCGTGTCGAGTGCGGCGACCGGGCGCGACCCCGAGAGCGTGCGCTCGAGCTCGCTCCACTGGATCGGCGGATTCTGCCAGCCCATCAGGGCGCCTTTCTGATGCCCGGTGTCGCCTCTAGGGTGAGGGCATGAGCACGTGGATGACGCGTGACGGCCGCCCGATCGAGGTGCGGCCCGCGCGCGGCGCCTTCGATGACTTCGCAGCGGTCGTCGGCCCGAAGACGCCCGGAACACCAGGGTGCTGGTGCATGGCCTATCGCGACGCCCGCAAGGGACTCGACGACCGCATCGCGCACATGAAGAGCGAGTGCGCCACCGAGCCGGGGCCGGGCGTGCTGGCCTACATCGAGGGTGTCGTGGCGGGCTGGTGCTCGGTGGCCCCGCGCTCCAGCTACCGCCGGCTGATGAACTCGCGCACCATTCCGAACCTGCAGAAGCTGGAGATCGACGAGCGCGACCCCTGGGCGATCGTGTGCTTCGTTGTCCGGGCGGGATACCGCAAGAAGGGGGTCGCGCGGGCGCTTCTCGGCGGCGCGATCGAGCACGTTCGTGCGCACGGCGGAGGAGTGCTGGAGGGCTATCCGGTCTCGGACGAGGAGGGACGCGTCGACACGATCTCGGGCTACGTCGGCGGGACGAGCCTGTTCGAGCAAGCGGGCTTCACGCGCGTCATGCTCACGGATTCTCACCTCGCACATCGAGACCGCTGGCTCATGCGGCTCGAGGTCTGAACGCAGCTCAGTCATAGCGGCCCGCCGCCCACCATTCCCCGGCCTCGTCGAGCTCAAGCAGCCAGGCCTCTCCGGCCGTGTCGACCGCCTGGAAGCGCTGGGTGCGACGCGCGGCCGCTTGGTCCCACCAGCGCTCGTCGAGCGGCCACGGGCCCGCCCAGGCCGTCAGATCGCGTCGTGCGCCGGTCTGGGAGACCAGCACCGCGGGGGAGGCGCTGAGCGTGCCGCGCGCATCCACCGCGACCGGGCGGCCGCGCGCGTCTTCGACCCGCAGCGGCCGCGGCACCTCGTACACCGTCGCCGGCGCGGGCGGCGGCACGGCACCCGGCCACGGACGCCGCACGTCGCGCCGCACCACCGGCCGATCGCCCCACGGCACGAGCGTCTGCCGCTCGGCGGGGGAGCGCCCGCCCTCCCGGGTCGCCGTGACCACCCCCGCGTGCCCGACCATGCCCTGCACCCGTGAGAGCACCGAATGCACCTGCTCCTCGGGCCCCGAGCCCCACAGGCCGCGCTCGTGCGCGCCGACCGGGTCGACCGATTCGGGGGCGAGGCGCACACGCGCGACGGGGGAGCGCAGGCCGTGGTCGCGATCCGAGCCGGTCTGCGCTTCGAGCGACCAGCGGATGCGGTCCACCACCTCGGCGGGAGCGAACGACCGCGGGTGCAGCCACACCCGTTCGTTGGTCTCGCCGTCCTCGCCGGTGAACTCGACGCGCAGCGCCGTGCAGACGAGCGTCTCGGCCAGCAGCGCCGCGACGAAGTCGTCGGCCGCCACGCGCATGCCGAAGGCCACCTGGTCGATGCGCTCCAGCGGCGGCTCGAAGTCGACGACGGCGTCGAGATCGCGCGGGGGGATGCGCGGGGTGGCGGCGCGCGCATCGCGCCCGCGGGCCAGCGCGTGCCAGCATGCGCCGTTCTCGCCGAAGCGCGACGCGACATCGAAGGCGGTCAGCTCAGCGAAGCCGCCGAGCGTGCGGATGCCGAGTCGCGGCAGGAGGGAGACCAGTTCGGCGTCGTCGATCAGCGTGATCGGCAGCGGGGCGAGGAACGCCGCGGCCTCGCCCGCGGGCACGATGCGGGTGCGCTCGTCGATCGGGGTGCGCCGGGCCGCCAGCTCGGCGGCGAACAGCCCGTCGGCGATGCCGACCGCCGCCGGCAGCTCGAGCCCCTCGGCGATCGTCAGCAGGGTTCTCGCCGCTGCACGCTCGCCGCCGTAGTAGCGCGCCACCCCGCGGGCGCGCACCGCCACCAGACCCGGGCGCAGCGGATGCCACCCCGGCACCGACTGCTCCAGCGCGGTCAGCACCGGCTCGAAGGCGCGCGCGTCGAGGGAGCGGTCGTAGGCGAGCACGTGCACGGCGGCGCAGCGCGACTGGGCCTCGCGCTGCCGCATGCCGCGCCGCACCCCCTCGGCGCGCGCCGGCTGGTTGGCGGCGAACACCACGCCCTTGTCGATGAGGATGATCGGCTCGCCCGGGGAGAGCCGCTCGGCGCGCGCGTGGGCGACGACGGGCCAGTCGGGGCACCACAGCACGGCCATCCGTGCGTCAACGGTGTTCATGTCGCGTTCCACAATCCAGTTTCGAACATGTGTTCGATTCTGTCAAACGCGACCGACACTACCCTGGAGGCATGAGCCCCACTGCCTTCCAACGACTTGAGAACGTCGCCCTTGCGGCCATGATCGCGGTGGCGTTCGTGCTTGCCGGCTATGACTGGTGGTGGCTTCTCGCCCTTTTTCTCGCCTTCGACGTCTCAGGCCTCGGCTATCTCCGAGACCAGAGAATCGGAGCACTCGGCTACAACCTGGTGCACAACTACACCGGGCCCGCACTGATGACCGTCGCACAGGTTCTTCTGGTGGCGTGGGGAACGCCTCAGAACTGGCTGGGCCTGATCGCCGGGTGCTGGGCATTCCACATCGCCGTCGATCGGGCCATCGGGTACGGACTCAAGTTCTCCGATTCCCCTCGGCACACCCACCTCACCGACTCCGCGCCGGCCGCGTCGCCGAAAGCTACCCCACCGCGCTCCTGAGCCGTCGCGCCGCACCCTCGTTTCGAGCTTCGACCACAGCGACCTGCTGCTCGGGGCCGGGCAGCCAGAGCCGCCGCGAACGAGGCCGGCCCGCCCAGCTCTTGGAGCTGGATGCGACACTCACCTGCCGCGCCTGCAGGTGCCCGAATCCCGAACCGAGACCCACCCAGCTGCTCGCCGTGACCGCCAGGCGCGCGTCCGCTCCCGGCCAGTCGCCGATGCCCACCAGCGCTCCCTCGCGCTGGCGCAGCCGCGCCGACAGCTTGCTCGCCGCGGAGTCGCTGAGCTTCGCCGCCCCGCTCGCCCGCCGCGGCGGTCGCACGATGACCACGGTCACCACGTCGACCAGGGCCGAGACCACCGAGAGCCATTGCTCGCCCGGATGCGGCACCAGCACCACGCGCTCCAGGTCGAGCCCGAGGCCGGCAACCGCCTCGATGCCGAGATCGGGCATGCCGACGATCGCGCACCACGCCCCGGCGGCGCTCGGCCCCTGGGCGAGACCCAGCGCGAGCGTCGTCGACCCGTCGACCGCGTAGCTGCCGCCCGCGGCGAGTGCGCCGCCGGGAAGCAAACCGGTCAGCGCCTCGTGCGTGGGCAGCGCGCGGGAGTCCAGGCGCGTGCGCTGCATGCCGCGGATCCGTTCCTGCAGAGCGCGCACCACCTCATCGCGGTGCGGGGCGTCACTCTCGATCGGCTCCGCCCGCAGGGCGACGGCAGGGGAGGCGTGCATGCTCCCAGTCTCGAACATATGTTCGAGTGTGTCAACGACGACCGACGCCGGCGCGGTCAGCTCGCGCTCTGCGACAACTGCGTGACGATCTTCGCCAGACGTCGCTGCCGCACCGCCTCGCTCGGCGCCGTCATGAGCGGATGCAGCACCGCGAATCGCTCCGAGGAGTTCAGCGCCTCGAAGCGCTCCTTCGCCGCCGGCACGACCCGCAGCGCGGCGATGAGGTCATCCGGGACCACGGCCGTCGCAGCGCCGGCGTAGGCGCGCTCCCAGCGGCCGTCCGACTTCGCCCGGTCGATCTCCCGCTGGCCGCGCTCACGCATCCGGCCCTCGGCGATCAACCGAGCCACGTGCTCCTGATTGCGCTGCGACCAGAGCGAACGGGCCCGGCGCGGGGTGAAGCGCTGCAGGAACGTCGCCTTGTCGAAGCTGCGCTTCTGTCCGTCGATCCAACCGCTGCACAGCGCCTCGTCAAGCGCCTCGTCGTAGCGGAGCGAGGTCGGCGTCGTGGTGCCCTTCTTGGCGAGCATCAGCCAGACACCGTCTGAGTCGTCTTCATGAGCGTCGAGCCAGGTGCGCCAGGCGGCGGCATCCGGCACGATGAACGGTTCGGGTACCGCGCTCAACTGTCGATCACCTCGAGCCGCACGGTGACCAGATCGCCGGGGGAGAGGTGCTCGGCGTCGCGCACGGCCTTCTTGACCGGCAGGATGTACGCCGACTCGGTCTTCGACGGGAAGATCGAGGTCGCCCACTCGGTGCCCCCGACCCGGGGACGCACCCGCACCGAGCCGAAACCGCGCCGGGGGCCGTCCTGGAACTCGGCGATCTCGGCGCTCAGTTCGGCGGGCACGGTGACGAAGGTCCAGGAGCCCTTGCCTTCGGCATCCCAGATCCACAGCTCCGACTCGAACTCGACGATCATGCCGACACTGTGCCACACACGGGCGACGAACACCGGGCCGCCGTCCCCGAGACGAGCCGCTACCCGGCCGTCGCCGCCGCGAGCACGACGCACACGGCGACGAAGAGCAGCAGGTTCGTGACCACGGTCAACCAGAAGCCGATCCGGAACGTCAACTTCGTGCTCTTGTGCCGCAGCAGCGCCTGGGCGAGGAAAGCCCCGGGCCAACCACCGATCAGCGAGAGCACGTGCAGGGTCGACTCCGAGATGCGCCACTCGCCGCGGCGCGCCGCCGCCTTGTCGAGCGCGTAGAAGATCGCGGTCATCACGCTCACGACGGCGTAGTAATACGGAATCCACGTCGGAACCGGCCACAGAGTGTCGATCAGCGCGGCCAAGGCGAGGAACGCGACGACCAGCAGCATCGCGACCAGGGCACCGACCAGACGCCCGCCTCGGCGGGCCTTGCGAGCGCTCACCGGAACCCGACGGTCCCGGGGCGCCACCTCCGTCGCGCGGATGCGACCGTCGGGAGCCTGCTCGGTGCGGAAGGTGACCCGGTCGCCGAGCGCCGGTCGCCGCGTCGTGTCGATGAACGCGTGCACGTGCGCGAAGACGTCAGCACCACCATCGTTCGGGCGTATGAACCCGAAGCCGCGGTCATCGTCCCAGCCCACGAGTTCGCCCTCGAGTCGGCTCCGACTCTGTGTCATCGTCACAGCGTATCTCCGACAGGACCAAGGACTCAGGTGCATTTGAGCCCCCGCGCGTAGCGTCGCGCTCATGGAGCAGACCGCACTGGATCCACTCACTCTTGACCGCATCGACGCCTGGTGGCGGGCCGCCAACTACCTCAGCATCGGGCAGATCTATCTGCTCGAGAATCCGCTGCTGACATCGCCCTTGACTCCCGAGCACCTCAAGCGACGCCTGCTCGGCCACTGGGGCACTACCCCCGGCCTCAACTTCCTCTACGCGCACCTGAACCGCGCCATCGGCGAGCGCGACCTCGACACCCTCTACATCACGGGCCCCGGCCACGGCGGGCCCGGGATGGTGGCGAACGCCTATCTCGACGGCACCTACAGCGAGCTGTATTCGGACATCACGCGCGACGAGGAGGGGATGCGGAGGCTGTTCCGTCAGTTCTCGTTCCCCGGCGGCATCCCGAGCCACGCCGCACCCGACACCCCGGGTTCGATCCACGAGGGCGGCGAGCTCGGCTACGCGCTCAGCCACGCCTACGGCGCCGCCTTCGACAACCCCGAGCTGCTGGTCGCCTGCGTGATCGGCGACGGCGAGGCCGAGACCGGGGCGCTGGCGACGTCGTGGCATTCGAACAAGTTCCTCGACCCGGTGCACGACGGCACGGTGCTGCCGATCCTGCACCTGAACGGCTACAAGATCGCCAACCCGACCGTGCTCGCGCGCATCCCCGACGAGGAGCTGCTCGAGCTGATGCGCGGATACGGCCACGAGCCGTTCCTGGTCTCCGGCGGGTTCGACGGAGAGGATCCGAGGGCGATGCACGAGCGCTTCGCGACGACGCTCGACACCGTGCTCGATCGCATCCGTCAGATCCGCGCGGATGCCGCCGCCGGCCGCACGGAGCGTCCCCGCTGGCCGATGATCATCCTGCGCACCCCGAAGGGCTGGACCTGCCCGCGCGAGGTGGACGGGCATCCGGTCGAGGGCAGTCACCGCGCGCACCAGGTGCCGCTTGCGGGCGTGCGCGAGAACGCCGAGCACCGCGCGCTCCTGGAGGAGTGGATGCGCTCCTACCGGCCCGAGGAGCTGTTCGATGAGGCGGGTGCACCGCGCGCCGAGACGGTGGCCCTCGCCCCCGAGGGCACGCGGCGGATGAGTGCCAACCCGGTCGCCAACGCCGGGCTGCTGCGGCGCGAGCTCGACCTGCCCGACTTCCGCGACTTCCGCATCGATCTGGCGGCGCCCGGGACCGAGATCGCCTCGGCGACCGGCGCGCTCGGCACCTGGCTGGCGGAGGTGATCCGGCGAAACCCCGACAACTTCCGGCTGTTCGGACCCGACGAGGTCGCCTCCAACCGCCTGGCGCCCGCCGTGTACGAGGTGACGGCGAAGCAGTGGAACGCCGACTACCACCCGAGCGACGAGAACCTCGCCCGCGCTGGCCGCGTCATGGAGATGCTGAGTGAGAACCAGTGCCAGGGCTGGCTGGAGGGCTACCTGCTGACCGGGCGCCACGGCCTGTTCACCAGCTACGAGGCGTTCATCCACATCGTCGACTCGATGTTCAACCAGCACGCCAAGTGGCTCGATGCGAGCAAGGACATCCCGTGGCGCGCTCCGATCGCGAGCCTGAACTACCTGCTGTCGAGCCACGTCTGGCGGCAGGACCACAACGGCTTCACCCATCAGGACCCGGGGTTCCTCGATGTGGTGGTCAACAAGAGCGCCGACGTGGTGCGGGTCTATCTGCCCTTCGACGCCAACACGCTGCTGTCGACGATGGATCACTGCCTGCGCACCGTCGACTACGTCAACGTGGTGGTCGCCGGCAAGCAGCCCGAGCCCCAGTGGCTCTCGATGGACGAGGCGATCGAGCACTGCACCCGCGGCCTGGGCGTGCTGCCCTGGGCCGGCACCGAGATCGCGGGCGAGGAGCCCGACGTGGTGCTCGCCTGCGCGGGCGACGTGCCCACGCTCGAGACGCTCGCGGCGGCGAAGATCCTGCGCGAGCGGCTGCCCGAACTTCGAGTGCGCGTGGTGAACGTCGTCGACCTGATGCGGCTGCAGTCGCTGGGGGAGCACCCGCACGGCATGAGCGACGACGACTTCGATGCGGTGTTCACCACCGACAAGCCGATCATCTTCGCCTTCCACGGCTACCCGTGGCTCATCCACCGCCTCGCCTACCGCCGCCACGGCCACGGCAACCTGCATGTGCGCGGCTACAAGGAGAAGGGCACCACGACCACGCCCTTCGACATGGTGATGCTCAACGACCTGGACCGCTACCACCTGGTGATGGACGTGATCGACCGGACCCCCGGGCTCGGTGTCGCCCAGGCCGGGCTCCGCCAGGAGATGCAGGATGCGCGTCAGCGCGCCCGCGACTACACGCGCGAGTTCGGCGTCGACATCCCCGAGGTCGCCGACTGGGGCTGGGACTGAGACAGCGAGTCCAGGTGCAGCAAAGGCCCCGGATCAATGATCCGGGGCCTTCACCTACTCACGTGCGCGGAGGGGGACTTGAACCCCCACGCCCTTTCGGGCACTAGCACCTCAAGCTAGCGCGTCTGCCATTCCGCCACCCGCGCGAGTGTCTTTCGCTCGGCGCCCCGCAAGGAGCACCGAGGAACGAGATTAGCACGCCGGAGACGCACTGCGTGACGCCGACGGCGGGCTAGCGTTGTCCCATGACCGCAGATACGGAGCTCGATGCCACCGCTCGGATCGCACGCGATCTGATCCGGATTGACACCACCAACTGGGGTGAAGGCAAGTCGGTCGGCGAGACGATCGCCGCCGAGTACGTCGAGGCCGAGCTGCGCCGCCTGGGCCTTGCACCAGAGCTGTTCGACTCCGCGCCGGGGCGCACGAGCGTCGTCGCCCGCGTGCCGGGACGCGACAGCAGCCGTCCCGCGCTCGTGCTCCACGGCCACCTGGACGTCGTGCCCGCCGACCCGGCCAACTGGAGCGTCGACCCCTTCAGCGGCGAAGTCAAGGACGGCATGCTCTGGGGCCGCGGTGCGGTCGACATGAAGGACATGGATGCCATGATCTTGACCGCCCTCGATGACATCCTGAGCAGTGGCCGGCTGCCGGCGCGCGAACTCATCGTCGCGTTCTTCGCCGACGAGGAGAACGGCGGCGAGTACGGCTCGCACTTCCTCGTCGACACCAAGCCGGAGCTGTTCGCCGGCGCGACCGAGGCGGTGAGCGAGGTCGGCGGCTACTCGGTGCACGTGGCCGGCCAGCGCGCCTACCTTCTGCAGACGGGAGAGAAAGCGCTCATCTGGATCCGCTTGGTGGCTCGCGGGGTCGCGGCGCACGGATCCCGCGTCATCCACGACAACGCCGTCACGAAGCTCGCCCGGGCCGTGACGAAGCTGGGGGAGCGGGAGTGGCCACTGCACCTCACCACGACGACGAGCGCGCTCCTGGCCGAGCTGGCGCAGATGCACGGCGTCTCGCCCGACACGGATCCGGTCGACCTGGTGGAGCGCAGCGGCTCGGCCGCGGGGTTCCTCCTGGGCACGCTGCGCGTGACGAGCAATCCGACACTGCTGTCGGCCGGCTACAAGCACAACGTGATCCCGGATCGCGCCGAGGCGCTCATCGACGTGCGGCCGTTCGCCGGGCAGGAGGACGAGGTGCTCGCCCAGATCCGCGAGCTGATCGGCCCCGACATCGAGGTCGAGATCGTGCACCACGACGTCGGCCTGGAGAACCCGTTCGACGGCGACCTCGTCGGCCGGATGGTCGCGGCGCTGCACCTCCACGATCCCGGCGCGCCCGTGCTGCCGTACTTGATGAGCGGCGGAACCGACAACAAGGCGCTCGCCAAGCTCGGCATCGAGGGCTACGGCTTCGCACCCCTGAAACTGGGAGACGACCTCGACTTCCCGTCGATGTTCCACGGCGTCGACGAGCGGGTTCCGCTCGACGCGCTCTCGTTCGGACACGCCGTGCTGCGCGACTTCCTGCTCGATTGTTGATCTGAGCGCAGCGCCTGACACAATCGTCCCTCGTGAGCTATCTCGAGGCGTTGATCCTCGGCCTTGTGCAAGGCCTGACCGAGTTCCTGCCGATCTCGTCGAGCGCTCATCTGCGCATCGTCGGTGAATTCCTGCCGAACGCGACCGATCCCGGGGCCACGTTCACCGCGATCACGCAGCTCGGCACCGAGCTCGCCGTGCTGATCTTCTTCCGCAAGCAGATCGGTCGCATCCTCTCGAAGTGGTTCCGCTCGTTCGGTGCCCGCGGCGGGTCGCACTCGGCCGGGATCCTCAAGGGCGACGCCGATGTCCGCCTCGGCTGGCTCATCATCCTCGGCACCATTCCGATCGTGATCGTCGGCTACTTCGGCCAGGAGTACATTCGCGGAGCCTTCCGCTCGCTCTGGCTCGTCGCGATCGTGCTGATCGTGTTCGGAATCCTGCTCGGCGTCGCCGACTGGCTCGGACGCCGCACCCGGCACCTCGAAGATCTCGGCTACGGCCACGGCATCGCCATCGGCTTCGCGCAAATGCTCGCGCTCATCCCGGGCGTCTCCCGCTCGGGGGCGTCCACAAGCGCCGGGCTCGCCCTCGGCTACACGCGCACCGCCGCGGCCGAGTTCTCGTTCCTGCTGGCCGTTCCGGCCGTCTTCGGCAGCGGGCTCTACGAGCTCGCGACGGCGCTGCGAGAACCCGACGAGTCGCCGTACGGCTGGCCGGAGACGATCCTCGCGACCGTCGTCGCCTTCGGCGTGGGGCTGGCGATCATCGCCTTCCTGATGCGCTACATCAAGACGCGCTCGTTCCTGCCGTTCGTGATCTACCGCATCGTGCTCGGCGGCGCGCTCCTGGTGCTGCTGTCGCTCGGGATCATCCAGGCGTACTGACGACCAGGAGCTACGGCCCGCCGGGGCGGTCCTCGCCGCCGGCCTTGCCGTCGCGCTTGCGCAGGTAGCGCTCGAACTCCTCGGCGATCGCATCGCCGCTGGCCTCGGGGGAGTCGACCGTGTCGCGCGCCTGCTCGAGCTGGGCGATGTACGCGGCCATGTCGTCGTCGTCACCGGCAAGGGCGTCGATTCCGCTCTCCCAGGCCGCCGACTCCTCGACCAGATTGCCGCGCGCGACGACGAGCGGCACGAAGTCCTCGAGCCGCGAGATCAGCGCCAGCTGCGCCTTCGGGGAGGGCGCGTTATGCACGTAGTGCGGCACCGAGGCCCAGATCGACATGCTCGGGATCCCCGCCGCCTGCGCCGCCATCGACAGCACCGAGATGATGCCCACCGGCCCCTCGTAGGTGCTGCGCTCCAGCTCGAACTCGGACCGCAGCTCCGCGCTCTCGCTGCTGACGAAGACCGAGATCGGTCGGGTGTGCGGCACGTCGGCGAGCATGGCACCGAGGAACACGATTCCCGAGATGTCGGCGGTCGTGAGGGCGTCGATCACCTCGCTCGCGAAAGTCTTCCAGCCGCGCGAGGGCTCGGTTCCCAGCAGCACGTGCATGCCCGGGCCGCCTCCGGCCGGTCCGTAGAGCGTGACGCTCGGCCACTCGAGCACCCGCTCGCCCGACTCGTTGAACGAGACGCTCGGCCGGTTGAACTGGAAGTCGAAGTAGTCCTCGGGCTCGACCTCGACAAGGGGCACGAGTTCCAGCTGATCGCGCACGGCCCGCGCGGCCCCGCTGGCCGCCTCGCCCGCATCGTTCCAGCCCTCGAAGGCGACGATCAGCACGGAGCCGTCGTCGAAACCCGATGCGTCAGTCACTCTCACGTCCTCCCGCGGGCCGGTTCGCTCGCGTCCTCACCAGGATAGGGCGCGCCTAGACTGTGTGCTCGTGACCGCCACCTCGCCTGCCGCCGTCCTCTGGGACATGGACGGAACCCTGATCGACTCCGAGCCGTACTGGATGCGCGCCGAACACGACCTCGTGGAGGAGTACGGCGGGGTCTGGACCCACGAGGATGCGCTTCAGCTGGTCGGCCAGGGCCTCGAGCACTCCGCCCTGATTCTCCGCTCGCGGGGGGTCGCGCTCTCCGTCGAGGAGATCGTGCAGACCATGACCGACCGGGTCACCGCGCAGATCCGCGCCGAGGTTCCGTGGCGCCCCGGATCACGGGAGTTCCTGCTCGCCCTGCGGGAGGCGAGAGTCCGAACCGCGCTCGTGACGATGTCGATCAGCCGGATGGCGCACCTCGTCGCCGACGCGATCGGCTTCGACGCCTTCGACGTCGTGGTCGCGGGCGACCAGGTCGAGGAGCCGAAGCCGCATCCCGAGCCGTACCTTCGGGCCGCCGAGCTTCTCGGCGTCGATCCGCGTGCGTGCCTCGCCTTCGAGGACTCCGAGCCCGGCGTGGCCTCCGCGGTCGCCGCCGGCGTCGCCACCGTCGCGGTCCCGCTGCACATTCCTCTTCCGCCGAGCACCGCCTACACACTCTGGCCGGAGGGGCTGCAGGGTCGCGTCCCGAGCGACCTGGCGCCGATCCTCGAGGCGCACGCGAGCGGGGTCGCGCGATGACGCGCTTCTCCGGCCCGTTCCGCGTGGGCGAGCGCGTGCAGCTGACGGGCCCGAAGGGACGTCTGCACACGATCTCGCTTCAGCCCGGCGCGGTCTTCCATACCCACCGCGGCATGCTCGACCACGACCTGCTGATCGGCGCCCCCGATGGCTCGGTCGTGAGCGCGAGCAACGGCGACCAGTACCTGGCGCTGCGCCCGCTGCTCTCCGACTTCGTCATGTCGATGCCGCGCGGCGCGGCCATCATCTATCCGAAGGACGCGGCCCAGATCCTCGCCCTGGCCGACATCTTCCCGGGCGCCCGCGTGGTGGAGGCCGGCGTTGGCTCGGGGGCGCTGTCGATGTGGCTGCTGCGCGCCATCGGCGAGCACGGCGAGCTGATCTCGTTCGAGCGTCGTGCGGAGTTCGCCGACGTCGCGCGCGCCAACGTCACCGCGCACACCGGCGAGACCCCCGGGAACTGGAGCATCGAGATCGGAGACCTGGTCGAGGCGCTGCCGCGCGCCGTCGAGCCCGCCTCGGTCGACCGCGTGATCCTCGACATGCTCGCCCCGTGGGAGTGCCTCGACGTCGCCCTCGACGCGCTCGTGCCCGGCGGGGTGCTGCTCTGCTACGTCGCGACCGTCACGCAGCTCTCCCGCGTCGCCGAGGCGATCCGAGCCACCCGCGCCTTCACCGACCCGCAGTCGAGCGAGACCATCGTGCGCGGCTGGCATGTGGAGGGGCTCGCCGTTCGGCCCGACCACCGCATGGTGGGCCACACCGCGTTCCTGCTCACCGCGCGCCGACTCGCACCCGGCGCCGTGCTGCCGCCCGTCGCACGCCGCGCCTCGAAGACCGAGTACGGAGACGAGGACGTCGAGCTGTGGACCCCCGGCGCGGTCGGCGACCGCGTGAAGAGCGACAAGCGCCTGCGCAAGGTCGTGCGCGAGGCAGGAGCGATCGCCGAGGCGCGCGCGGCGACCGAGGAGCCGCAGCCCAACGACTAGAGTGGTGGCGGCTCAGCCCCACGGCCGTCCACCGATTTAGCACCCAGAAAGCAGGATCTCTCCGTGCGCAAGATTCCCGCGCTGTTCGCCGCCACTGCTCTCGTCGCGACCCTGTCGGCCTGCACCGCCGCCCGACCGGCGACCATCGACGGCTGCACGCTCGCCTACGACGGCGGATCGACGGTCGATCTGGTCTCGGCCACGGGCGCGCTCGGCGCGGCCCCGGAGGTCGACTTCCCGACTCCGCTGGTGACGGATGGCGCCCAGCGCGCCACCCTCGTCGAGGGATCGGGCACGCGCGCCGTCGAAGGCTCGCAGGTCGCCGCGGAGTTCACCATCTACGCCGGCGGCGCGGTGGTTCCGCTCGGCGGCACCAGCTACGACGCATCGAGCCCGACGCTCATTCCCGCTGACACGGAGAATCCCGTCCCGACGGCGCTCATCTGCGCCCAGGCGGGGGAGCGCTTCGCCCTCACCATGTCCGCGGCCGAGGCCTACGGCGAGGGAACTCTGGAGACCAGCGGCATCGCCGACGACGAGACCCTGGTCTTCGTGTTCGATGTCGCCGCCGTGTATCTGGGCAAGGCCGACGGCGTCAACCAGCTTCCCGTGGACGGCATGCCGACCGTTGTCACCGCGGTGGACGGGACGCCCGGCATCAGCGTTCCGAGCTCCGCCCCGCCGACCGAGCTGCAGATCGCGACGATCAAGCTCGGCGGAGGTGCGACCGTTGCCGAGGGCGACCAGATCGTCGCCCACTACTCCGTCTGGAACTGGCCCGCCGCCGGCGGCGAGGCGACCGCCTCGACTTCGTCCTGGTCGGAGGGCACCGCGGCCACGTTCACGGTGAGCTCGGACGAGCTGCCGGAGGGCTTCCTCGCCGCCGTGACCGGCGCCAACGTCGGCTCGCAGCTGCTCGTCGTCAGCCCGCCGGCTGCCGAGGGCGAGGCGAACTCGATCATGGTGATCGACGTGCTCGGAATCGTCGAGTAGCACTCACTCCGGCCCCGCGCGCTCTAGGATGACAGCCGTGTCCTCCAAACCCGCTCGCGTCCCGGTCGAGGAACGGCTCTTCAGCCTCGTGCTGGCGCTTCTGGCGACCGACGTCGGGCTGATGAAGAACGAGATCCTGTCGACGGTCCACGGCTACAGCCAGCGCTATACGGCGGGAGGCAGCAACGCCAACCTCGAGCGCCAGTTCGAGCGCGACAAGGAGGACATCCGCGAGCTTGGCGTGCCGCTGGAGACGATCGATTCCCCGAGCGACCCGGGCAACAACCAGCTGAAGCGCTACCGCATTCCACGCGGACGCTACGAGCTGCCCGAGGACATCACCTTCACTCCCGAGGAGTCGACACTGCTGACGCTCGCGGCCCGCGTCTGGCGCGAGGGCTCGCTCTCTGCCGAGTCGCGCCGCGCGCTCATCAAGCTCCGCTCTCTCGGGGCCGCCGCGACCGAACCCGTCATCGGCTTCGCACCGCGGGTTCGCCTGGGCGATGCCGCCTTCGAACCCCTGACCGACGCGATCGATCAGGGCGTCAGCGTGCGCTTCGACTACCTGAAGCCCGGCGAGCAGGCGGCCCGCGAGCGCTCGGTCGTGCCGCTGGCGCTCGTCAACTATGAGGGGCGCTGGCACCTGTCGAGTCGCGAGCTGGACAGCGGAATCCCCAAGATGTTCCTGCTGCGCCGAATCGTGGGACAGGTCACGCTCGGGCGGCCGGTCTCCATGCCGCCGGGCGGCCACGCTGCCGAGGCGATGGCCCGCCTCGACGCCGTCGCCGCCGAGCAGGTCGCCGACGTCGAGGTGAGCCCCGGCTCCGACGCCGCCCTGCGGCTCGCCCACCGCACCACAACCGAGCAGATCGGCCCGGACCGCCTGCGACTGCGCTTCATCGACCGGGCGATCCTGGCCGATGAGCTCAGCGGCTTCGGTCCCGAGGTGCTGGTGCTCTCACCGCCGGAGCTTCGCGATGACGTGCGCGAGCGACTCGAGCGAACGGCGGCCGCCCATGGCTGACTCCCGCAAGAATCCGCCGCTCGTGGCCCGCGACAAGCTGACGTTCCTGCTGTCCTTCGTGCCTTGGCTGGTCGACCACGAGCGCGTCTCGGTCAGCGCCGCCGCCGAGCACTTCGGGATGACGCCCGAGCAGATCCGTGAGGCCGTGCGCCTGATCGCGGTCAGCGGCGTGCCGGGCGAGACCGCGCTGTACCAGCACGGCGACCTCTTCGACATCTCGTGGGATTCGTTCGAGGACGACGACGAGATCGTACTGACCCATCGCGTGGCGATCGACGGCTCGCCGCGATTCTCGGCACGCGAGGCGGCGGCCGTGATCGCGGGCCTGCAGTACCTGTCGGCGGTGCCCGAGAACGCCGACCGCGCGGCCCTCAACTCGCTCATGGCCAAGCTCTCGCGCAGCGCCTCCGCAGCGCCGAGCGCCGTGGCCATTGATGCCTCCGCGCCCTCGGATGCCACGCTCCGCCTCGTGCGGACGGCGCTGGATCGCGGCGTGCAGCTGGAATTCGACTACCTCAACGCGCGCGGCGACCGCGAGCGACGCCGCATCGACCCGCTGCGCGTCGAGTCGGCCGACGCCGACTGGTACCTGCGCGGCTGGTGCCACCTGCGCGAGGCGATTCGAATCTTCCGCCTCGACCGGATCGCCAACGCGGTCGTCACCGACGAGCCGATTCAGCACCACGCCGGCCAGATCCAGGTGCCCGAAACGCTGTTCGAGACCTCGCCCGACGACCTCGAGGTGACGATCGAGGTCGCCGCCGCGGCCATGCCGCTGCTCGGCGACTACCTCCATGACGATTCCGCCCCCGAAGTCCATGGCGATCGAGTTCGCGCGACCCTCCGCGTCTCGCACTTCCACGGCCTGAAGCGCCTCGTGGCGGGACTTCCCGGCATGGTGCACGTGGTGTCACCGCCGGAGGCGCGAGAAGCCGTCCGCGCCTGGGCGGCCGAAGGAGCGGCCCGGTACCGCTGACGGGCCTAGAATGGTCGGAGAACTTCACGGACGTCGGATCCTTCGGCGGCCCTCCCAACGGAAGGACATCGTCCATGCTCGGCAATCTCTCCGGCTGGCACTTCCTCATTGTGCTCGTGGTCGTGCTGCTGCTGTTCGGCGCCACGAAGCTCCCCGCGCTGGCCCGCAGCGTCGGCCAGTCGATGAAGATCTTCCGCAACGAGATCAAGAGCGACGACACGCCCACTCCCGACGCCTCCTCGGCCGCGGACGACGGCGACCAGAAGTCGTCCGACTCGAAGTAGCCGGTGGCCGCTCGAACGCGGCGCGGTCGCACGGCCGAAGGCCGGATGTCGCTCGGCGAACATCTCATCGAGCTGCGCAAGCGGCTCATGCGCGCCGCCGGCGCGATCGTGCTGGGCGCGATCGGCGGCTGGTTTCTGTACGACCCGGTCTGGGCGGCGCTCTACGACCCGATCGTGCGCATCGCGGCGGCGCGCGGAATCGACACCGCCGAGGTCAACCTCAATTACGGCACCATCACGGGCGGCTTCGAGCAGCATCTTCAGATCTCGATCGTCGTCGGGCTGGTGATCTCGAGCCCGGTGTGGCTCTACCAGATCTTCGCGTTCCTCGTTCCGGGGCTGACGCGCAAGGAGAAGCGCTACACCTTCGGGTTCTTCTTCTCAGCCGTGCCGCTGTTCTTCGCCGGCTGCGCGACCGGCTGGTTCATCCTGCCCCACATCGTGGAGCTCATGGCGAGCTTCATTCCGGCCGAGTCGACCTCGCTCTTCGACGCCCGCACCTACCTCGACTTCGTCCTGAAGCTCGTCATCGCCTCGGGTATCGCCTTCGTGCTGCCGGTGTTCCTCGTGCTGCTGAACTTCGTCGGCGTGCTCTCCGGCCGCGCGATCCTCGCGGGCTGGCGCTGGGCGATTCTGGCCATCACGATCTTCACGGCGATCGTCACGCCCGCGGCCGACGTGATCTCGATGTTCCTGCTGGCCATCCCGATGATCGCGCTGTACTTCATCGCCGTCGGGATCGCCCTCCTCCACGATCGCCGCGTCGCGAAGCGCCAAGCGGCGTTCGTCGGCGAGAGCTAGCGTGAACACGTGAGCCTGACACCCGCCGAGCGCTACGCCCGGGCGAAGGCCCGCCAGGGCAGCCCTGAGGTCGAGCGCTTCCGCGCGCTCCAGGAGTTCGATCTGGACCCGTTCCAGCGCGACGCCTGCGCCTCCCTCGAGGCAGGAAACAGCGTGCTGGTCGCCGCGCCCACCGGTGCGGGCAAGACGATCGTGGCCGAGTTCGCCGTGCACCTCGCGCTGCGCGACCCGCGCGCCAAGGTGTTCTACACCACACCGATGAAGGCGCTCAGCAACCAGAAGTACAGCGAGCTGGCTGCCGAGCACGGCGCCGCGCAGGTCGGGCTGCTCACCGGCGACAGCAACATCAACTCCGGCGCCCGCGTGGTCGTGATGACGACCGAGGTGCTGCGCAACATGCTCTACGCCGACTCGGCGCTGCTCACCGATCTCGCCTTCGTCATCATGGACGAAGTGCACTACCTCGCCGACCGGTTCCGCGGGGCGGTCTGGGAGGAGGTCATCATCCACCTGCCGCCGGCCGTGCGGCTCGTCTCGCTCAGCGCGACCGTCTCGAACGCCGAGGAGTTCGGCGACTGGCTTCAGGCGGTGCGCGGCCACACCGAGGTGATCGTCTCGGAGGAGCGCCCCGTGCCGCTCGAGCAGCACGTGCTCGTGCGCGGCAAGCTGCACGACCTCTTCGACGGCACGACCGACTCGACGGCGCTGCGGGTGAACCCGGAGCTCGTGCGGCTCGCCGCGAGCGGCGGACGCGCACCGTATCCGCGCCAGCACCCGGGACGCGACCGGTACCGACGCAGCTCCGGCGGCGGCTTCCGCGATCGCGGGGGAGACCGGGTAGGGCGCCCGGAGCTCATCAGCCTTCTCGAGTCCCGCGAGCTGCTGCCCGCGATCTTCTTCGTTTTCAGCCGCGTCGGCTGCGATGCGGCGGTCAAGCAGGTGGTCGGATCCGGCATCCGGCTCACCGAGCGGTGGGAGCGCGACGAGATCCGCGCCATCGTCGAGGAGCGCACGCGTCCGATCCCGGATCCAGATCTCGGCGTGCTCGGCTACTGGGAGTGGCTCGACGGGCTGCAGCGCGGCGTCGCCGCCCACCACGCCGGCATGCTCCCCGCCTTCAAGGAGATCGTCGAGGAGCTCTTTCAGCGCAAGCTCCTGAAGGCCGTGTTCGCCACGGAGACGCTCGCACTCGGGGTCAACATGCCCGCCCGCACCGTGGTGCTCGAGAAGCTCGAGAAGTTCAACGGCGAGGCGCGCGTGCCGATCACGCCGGGGGAGTACACCCAGCTGACCGGCCGCGCCGGGCGCCGAGGGATCGACACCCAGGGTCACGCGGTCATCCAGTGGACGGCGGGGCTCGATCCGCAGGCGGTCGCCTCGCTCGCCTCCCGGCGGACCTATCCGCTGAACTCCAGCTTCCGCCCGACGTACAACATGGCCGTCAACCTGATCGAGCAGTTCGGGCGCGAGCGCACTCGCGAGATCCTCGAGAGCTCCTTCGCCCAGTTCCAGGCCGACCGGGCGGTCGTGGATCTCGCCCGCCGGGTGCGCAAGCAGGAGGAGTCGCTGCGCGGCTATGCCGAGGCGATGACCTGCCACCTCGGCGACTTCCCGGAGTACTCGAAGCTGCGCCGCGAGCTGAGCGACCTCGAGCGCAAGAACGCGCGGAGCGAGGGGCGGGGCGGACACCGCGGCGCCGAGGTGGGAGGCGAGAGCCGCAGCGTGCGCGATCGCCGACAGCGGCAGATCGCCGACCTGCGGCGGCGCATGAAGCAGCACGCCTGCCACAGCTGCAACGATCGCGAGGCGCACGCGCGCTGGGCCGAGCGCTGGTGGCGTCTGAAGCGCGAGAACGACCAGCTGAGCGCGCAGATCCGCGGGCGCACCGGTGCCGTCTCGGTCGTGTTCGACCGCATCAGCGATCTGCTGCTCGACCTCGGCTATCTGGAGCACCGCGACGGCGTCTGGGGCGCCACGGCGCCCGGGCGCGCGCTGCGCCGCATCTACGGGGAGCGCGACCTGCTCGTCGCCGAGTGCCTCCGCCGAGGCGCCTGGGCCGGACTCGACGCACCGTCCCTCGCCGCGCTCGCGAGCTCGCTCGTCTTCGAGCCGCGGCGCGAGGAGCGCGACATCCAGGACCGCGACCTGCCCCGCGGACCGTTCCGCGCCGCGAAGGATGCGACCGAGACGATCTGGGCCGAGCTCTCGATCATGGAGGAGGATCGACGGCTGCCGAGCACGGGCCTACTGTCGCACGGCCTATCCCTGGCGACCTACCGCTGGGCTCAGGGTGCCTCGCTCGACGCGGTGCTGCGTGACGCCGATCTCGCGGCCGGCGACTTCATCCGTTGGATGAAGCAGGCCGTTGACCTGCTCGACCAGCTTTCGCTCGTGGCCGACGGGGAGCTCGGCCGCACTGCGCGCCAGTCAATCGATGGAATCCGACGTGGCATCGTCGCGTACTCCGGAGTCGCCTGAATGAAACCCGACGCAGCACGCGCGCCGCTTCCCCTGGGAGTCGCGCTGGTGGTCGCCGCGGCCGCCGGGCCGATCCTGGACGCCGCGTTCCCCGACCGGGACTGGTGGCCGCTCGCGATCCCCGCCGTCGCTCTGGTGCTGCTGGCAGCCCAGGGTCGACGCCCCGGCCCCGCGCTGCTGGTCGGGCTCGTATTCGGCGCCTGCTTCTACTTCCCGCACATCGAGTGGGCGACGCTGTTCCTCGGCCCGATCCCGTGGTCGGCGCTGTCCACGCTGATGGCGCTCTGGGTCATGCTCGGCACCGCGGCCATCAGCCTGGTCTACCGCTGGGCGCCGCGGGTCTGGTCTGGGCTGGCGGGACGGCTGCTGCTGGTTCCGGCGATCGTGGCAGGGCTCTGGACCGCGCGCGAGGCGATCGCCAGCGTCTGGCCGTACGGCGGGTTCTCGTGGGGGAGGGTCTCGTTCTCGCAGTCGGAGAGCCCGTTCGCGGCCCTGTTCGGCTGGCTCGGCGTGTCCGGCGTGAGCTTCCTCCTCGTCTTCCTCGCCGCGGCCGGGCTCGCCTTTGCGCAGGAGGCATGGCGTGTGCGCAGCGCCGCCGGAGCACAGGTGGCCGGCGGCGCGCCCGCGCGGCTCTCGGCGCTGCGCCTGGGAACCGCCTACCTCGCCCTGCTGCTTCTGGCGATGGTGTTCCCCGCCTTCCCCTCGGCGACCGACGGCAGCACCCGTGTCGCCGCGGTGCAGGGCAACGGCAAGACCAGCTACTTCGATCCTCCGGAGCGCACCGGCGACAATCTGCTGGCGCAGGTCGCCGCGACGGAGCCGATCTACGGCGAGGACGTTGACGTGGTGGTGTGGCCGGAGGGCGGCAGCGATCTCGACCCGCTGCGCAGCGCCTCGGCGGCGCGGATCTTCGATGAGGTGTCGCAGCGCGCCGGGGCTCCGCTCGTCTCCGGCATCATCACGGCACGACTGCCCGAAGGGGGAGACCCCGAGACCGACACGGAGTACTTCAACACCGCGGTCGTCTGGCGCGACGGGCAGGGCGCCGGCGACTACTACGACAAGAAGCACCCGGTGCCCTTCGGCGAGTACGTTCCGGATCGTGACTTCTGGCGCCAGTTCGCCCCCGACCTGATCGATCTGATCGGGCGCGAGTACACCCCGGGAACCACCGACACGGTGCTCGAACTCGATGACGGCCTGCTGGCGGGTGTCGCGATCTGCTTCGACATCGTCGACGACCAGGTCATGACCGACACCGTGCGCGAGGGTGCGGATCTGGTCTTCGCGCCCACCAACAACGCCGATTTCGGGCGCACCGACGAGAGCCTCCAGCAGCTCGCGATCGCGCACATCCGCGCGATCGAGTTGGGCCGTTCCGTCGTCAGCATCTCGACGGTCGGCACGAGCGCGATCATCGCCCCCGACGGGACGATCCTGGACGAGCTGACCTGGTACACCGCCGACGCGATGGTGGTCGATGTTCCGCTCGGGACCTCGACCACTCCGGCCGTGCTTCTGGGACGTCAGATCGAGTGGGGTGTCTCCGCGCTCGGACTCATCGGGCTTCTGCTCGCCGCATTCGCCGGTCGGCGCGTCACGCGCCGCTGAGCGCACGAAAGGGCCGCTGCCCGAAAGGACAGCGGCCCTGCGAAGACCCGTCGTTCGGCGGGAGACCTATGCCGTCTTGCGACCGGTCTTCGAAGCTCCGCGGCGCGCGCGGAGGTATTCGAGGCGCTCCTGCAGGAGCTCCTCCAGCTCGGGGCGCGTGCGGCGCTCGAGCAGCATGTCCCAGTGAGTGCGCGGAGCCTTGGTCTCGGCTTCGTCGGACTGCACGAGTGTGCCGTCCTCCGCGACGAGCCGTCCCTCGAGACCGGTGCGCGGCGACTCCCACGTCTCCGGCACCTCGGCGTCGGACGAGAAGGTGACCTCGAAGGTCTTGCCGTCGTCGGTTCGGTAAATGCTCTTCTTTCGCGGCGAGAACTCGACACCGTCCTCCGTCTGGAGACTCTGTGAACCAAGTCGCATGCCGCGCAAACTACGATCTGCCATCGTGTGGCCTCCTCTGCGCTCTCCCGATCGAAGCGAGCGCTGGCGGATTGCCGCACGCTCGCCGATCCGGCACTCATGTATAACGTCAGCGTGGCGAGGAACATGCCTCGACGGGTCTGTTTACAGTCCTTTCACAGCCGCCTCGTGACGGATTGCGAGATTCCCCCGAGCGTCGCTCAGGATGCACGCTCGCGCACCACGGCGAGAGCCGTGTCGGAGCGGTCCGAGACGAGACCATCGACGCCGATCTCGAGCAGCCGCACCATCGTCGGGGCGTCGTTGATCGTCCACACGTGCACCTCGATGCCCGCGGAGTGGAAGCTCTCGACCGAGCGTGACGTGATCGCCGGGATCCCCGCCATCCGCAACGGGAACTGCACGGCATCGACGCCGCCCAGGATGCCTCGCAGCGGTGCGATGGCGCCTGCTCGGGCCGCGAGCACGGCGGGAATCGCGCGGCTTGCCGAGAGCGAGGTCGCCACCCCCGGGAGTGCGTCCACGGCCGCACGGCGACGGGACTCGCTGAAGGAGGACACCAGCACCCGGCGCGTCGCGCGGAGGTCTCGGATCGCGGCCGCGGCAGGAAGAGCGGCGCCCGCCGTCTTGATGTCGATGTTGAAGCAGGTGTCGGGGAAGGCATCCAGAGCCTCGGCGAGGGTCACGAACCCCTGCCCCTCGCCGAGCGGCACCTCCGCGAGCTCCGCTGCCGTCAGCTGCGCGACGGTGGCATCACGACCGGCGACCCGCGTCAGGTCGGCGTCGTGGCTGACGATCGCGACGCCGTCCGCCGAGACATGCACATCGGTTTCGATGTGGGTGACGCCGAGCGCCACCGCACGCGCGAAGGCGAGCAGGGTGTTCTCCGGCGCGTCGACGGCCAGACCGCGATGGGCGAGGACGCGCGGCGTTGGGGCGTCGAAGAAGACCGACGGCCCCGATTCGGCGACCACCTACTTCGACGGCGGGGTCGCCCCGCGGAGGAAACCGTTGCCGATGCCCTTGATCGCCTCGGTGAGCTCGCTCGGAATGATCCAGAGCTTGTTCGAGTCGCCGTTGGCGAGCTTGGGGAGGATCTGCAGGTACTCGTAGGCGAGGAGCTTCTCGTCGGGGTTGCCCTTGTGGATCGCCTCGAACACGGTGCGAATCGCCTCCGCTTCACCCTCGGCACGCAGCACCGCGGCCTTGGCGTCACCCTCGGCCTGCAGGATCGCCGCCTGACGCGCACCCTCCGCCTCGAGAATGGCCGACTGCTTCGTGCCCTCGGCCGTCAGGATCGCGGCGCGACGGTCGCGCTCGGCGCGCATCTGCTTCTCCATCGAGTCCTGGATCGAGTGCGGCGGGTCGATCGCCTTCAGTTCGACGCGGCCGACGCGGATGCCCCACTTGCCGGTCGCCTCATCCAGCACGATGCGCAGCTGCCCGTTGATGTTGTCGCGGCTCGTGAGCGCCTCTTCGAGGTTGAGGCCGCCGACGACGTTGCGGAGCGTCGTGGTCGTGAGCTGCTCGACAGCGCCGAGGTAGTTGGCGATCTCGTAGGTGGCCGCGCGCGCGTCGATCACCTGGAAGTACACGACCGTGTCGATCGAGACCACGAGGTTGTCCTCGGTGATCACCGGCTGCGGCGGGAACGAGACGACCTGCTCGCGCATGTCGACGAGCGGACGGACCCGGTCGATGAACGGCACCAGGATGTTGAGGCCGGGGGAGAGGGTCTTGTGGTACTTCCCGAGCCGTTCCACGACACCGGCGTAGGCCTGCGGGATGATCCGGATCGCGCGGAACAGCGTGGTGAGCACGAAGACGCCGAGCACCACCAGCAGGGCGATGATGAACAGCTGCCCGATGATGTCACCGAATTCCATGAGAGATCCTTTCGCGGGTGAACTCAGACGCCGGGGGAGCCGGGCGCTTCGGCAGAGCCTTCGGGGGCGACCTCGACGCTGGCGCCGTCGACGCGCGTGACGACGACGCGGTCGCCCTCGTCCAGCGCGGCATCGGGAGCCTGACGAGCGAGCCGGGCCGTCCAGGTCTCGCCGTTGTCGAGTTTGACGATTCCCGCGCCCTCGACGAAGCGCGTCGTGACGCGGCCTCCCAGGTCGAAAAGCGCATCCACGTTGCTCTTCGCCGGGTCGGCGCTCTTCTTGAGCGCCTTCAGCAGCAGCGGACGGATCGTGAAGATCAGCAGCCCGGAGATGACCGCGGCGAGGCCGATCTGCAGCCACCACGGGCCGCCCAGAAGGTTCGTGCCGAGCCCGCCGAGCAGACTGCCTGCGGCGATCATGAGGAACGTGAACTCGAGGGTGAGCAGTTCGACGACGATGAACAGGAAGACGAACACCAGCCAGATGATCCACAGATACTGCGTCAGATCGAGCCACATCGGCGCGTTCACCCTTCGTGCTCCGTCGGCGCTTTCCGACGTTGGCTCGACGCTATCACCCCCGGGCACAGCGGGCGGGGACGAGTTGCGGCCTCGGGATTGCTACAGTCGAGACTCGTGAACAGCGCCGCAGACTCGACCGTCCTCCCTCCCGCCTCTCTCGACGGCGTTCGCGCCCTCGTCACCGGATCCTCTCGTGGGATCGGCGCCGACACGGCGGGCTATCTCGCCGCCGCCGGCGCCAAGGTCGTCATCAACTTCCGAGCCAAGGCGCCGCGCGCCGACAAGGTCGTCGCGAGCATCGTCAACGCCGGGGGAGAGGCGCTCGCCATCGGCGCCGATCTCACCTCGCCGGAGTCGATCGCGACCATGATGGGAACCATCGAGGAGGCCTGGGGCGGACTGGACCTGCTCGTGCTGAATGCCTCCGGCGGCATGGAGAGCGGCATGGGCGAGGACTACGCGCTGCGCCTGAACCGCGACGCCCAGGTCAACGTGCTCGAGTCGGCGCTGCCGCTCATGAAGGCCGGCGGTCGCGTCGTGTTCGTCACGAGCCACCAGGCGCACTTCATCAACACGGTTTCGACGATGCCCGAGTACGAGCCGGTCGCCCGCAGCAAGCGCGCGGGCGAGGATGCACTGCGCGAGCGACTGCCGATGCTTGCCGAGAAGGGCATCGAGTTCGTCGTCGTGTCGGGCGACATGATCGAAGGCACCATCACCGCGACGCTGCTCGACCGGGCGCGCCCCGGCGCCATCGAAGCGCGTCGCGAGGAGGCGGGCAAGCTGTTCACCGTCTCCGAGTTCGCGGCCGAGGTCGCCCACGCGGCGATCGACCCGATTCCCGCCGACAACACGCGCTACGTCGGCGACGTGAGCGGCTTCCAGCAGGCCTGAGATGGCGCACCGGGCGCTCTCGCGCGTCCTGCTCGTTGACGAGCACGATCGCGTGCTCATGTTCCTGCAGTACGGCAAGACGCGGGACGTCCCGCCGCGCTGGATCACCCCCGGCGGGGGAGTGGACCCGGGGGAGACGCACGACGACGCCGCGAAGCGCGAGGTCTACGAAGAGACCGGGCTGCGCCTGAAGACGGTCGGGGCCCCGTTCCTCGACGAGGATTTCGACCCCGATCAGCGCTGGCATCCGTACCAGACCGGTCATTGGGCCTGGTATCTGGAGCGGGTCACCGAGTTCGAGCCGTCCCGCGAGGAGTGGACCGACGAGGAGCGCGTCGACATCGTCGAGTGGCGCTGGATCCCGCTGGCGGAACTCGACGGCGGCGAAGTCGACGGGTTCGAGCTGGAGCCCGCCCGTCTGGCGGATCTCGTGCGCACGGGGCTCGCGCGACTCGCTGGCTGACGGGGGCGCCTTCGTTATGTCAGCTACGACGGTGGAATCTCGGAGCACCGTGACACCGGGATTGCTCACACCGTCCGCCTGACGCGGCACCGGGGCGCTCCGAGCGCCCTCGTGTGCGCCGACAGCGGCATCGACGGGTCCCGCTCGTCATTGTTGGCGCCCGAATCGCCGTCGCTGCGCTGCGCAACCCGGACACCACCAGGCGACAAGCCGCGCCTGACCCGTGCAGATGGGCCCCGTTCGGCCCCTGTGGCTCGCATCCGATAATCTTCATTATGTCAGTTCGTAACGTAGTCATCCGCATATTTTGCAGATAGCCATGAATCGTGTATCCAGTACCCTCCAGCGATCAACATGGCTCTCATCTGCACTTTTCACGTTCTCAGGCGACTTTCGCGGTGCCTTCCATGGGGCATCCATCTTGCGCTGCGACGAGTTCCAGAGACCATATCTGATCAGGAGTTTTCCCTTGCTGTCTGCACATTATGCAGATAGTCTGCACTTTATGCAGACGGCATTGAGTGAGTGATGGTCGAGAAAAGGGGCAGTCTCTCGTTCCTGCCGTTGCCGGATCGCGGCCCGGACAAAGACGCCTTTCTCGCGGAGGTCCTGACCGGCTGGAAGCGCCAGCAATACACCAAGAACTTCACAGAAAAGACAATCAGTCGCAGGATCAATCGGGTCCTCGACTTCTGTGACGCTACGGGAAAATTTCCGTGGGAGTGGATGCCGACGGACGCGGACGAATACTTCTCCCACCTTGTCAACGTCAGAGGTTTGGTCCAGGAGACGATCCGCGCATACCAAAGCGATGTATCGCTGTTCTGCAGCTACGCCACGAGCGAGAGCTACCCGTGGAACGAAACCTGCGGGCGCCTGTTTGGGTCTTCGATGTCTCAGATCATCACAGACCTCAACAAGGCCCGACACACACAGGCCGCGACGATGGGTCCCACGAAGCGAGCGTTCGAGCTCCATGAGCTACAACAGTTCTTTGACTTCGCGGATGACGAAGTTGCCCGCATCATCGGCTCCCACGTCAAGGGCGGCCTGGCCGCCTGGCGAGACGTCACAGCTCTGAAAGTTTGCTACGGGTGGGGTCTGCGGCACGATGAACTTAGAAAGCTCGACATCGTCGACTTCTCCCCCAACGTCAAAGCACCGTACTTCGGCCACTACGGGCTCCTGAGAGTTCGCCACGGCAAGGCCAACAAAGGTGCTCCCAAGAAGCAGCGGACGGTTCAGACGCTCGTCGACTGGGCTGCCGAAGCAGTCGCGGAATGGGTGGAATTCGGTCTTCCCCGATATGGCCAGCCCATGACCCACCTATTTCCCACGTCGACCGGAGGGCTCGTTGCGGAGGGCGATCTCTACAGTCGATTCATTGGCTTCGTGAATACCCTCGGCCTTGACCCCGGGCTGGACATTCACGGCCTCCGTCGGTCTTACGCAACCCATATGCAGACCGTCTACGGCTATGACGCGAAGTTCATCTCAATGCAGCTCGGACACGCGCACGAAGCCACTACGACGATTTACACACTCCCCTCGCCTGACTTCGCTGCCAGTGAGATGGAGCGGGTTCTGAGCAGAGATCTCTTGAGAAGCAAGGGCAAGCTCCTGCTCAAACCAGCGAGAAATCAAGGAAAGGCCTCCCGATGAAGCGTCGGATCGAGTACAGGTTCCACGTTCGCGAGCTGATGGCACGCGCTGGAATTCGAACCAGCCGAGAACTGGTGGAACCACTCCGTGACCGCGGCATTACGCTTTCCGAGTCGCAGATCAACCGGATCGTCGCTCACAACCCGGATCGCATCGCCTTCCAGGTCCTCGTCGCCCTTTGCGACATCTTCGGCGTCGAGATGAATCAGCTGGTCACTTACACCAGCGCTGACGTCAAGACGCAGCGACGCAAAGTCGCCGGCGACGGAACAGACGTCCCGCTGCTAGAGGCCTACCGGCCCGTTCGCGCTCGGATCCGCCGGCCAGAGGATGACTGAATTCAAACCGCGGGGACGACCCCGATCAGCTCGAACCGGCTACACCTGCGATCGATGCGGCCGCGAGACCGGAAAGATCCGCGTTCGCTGGCCGGACGGCAAAATTTGCGGCATCTGCTTCACCGAGGCGGTTCACACCTATGGTGAATGCCCACTTTGCGGGAAGCACCGAATGCTCCCCGGTCGACTCACAACCGGTGAGGACATCTGCACATCTTGCGCCGGAATCCAAACAGCGCTGACCTGCGAGAAATGCGGCATGGAACGGGAGAGATTCCGCAGCGGCCGCTGCATCGTCTGCGTGATCGAAGCCGAGCTCACCGATCTCCTCAGACCAAACGATCCGCCGGATCTCCGTCTGAAGCGGCTAGTGACGGTCCTCACCTCGGTCGATCGTCCCGAAAGCATCTACACCTGGCTCCACAGCAACGGCGGCGTCTCAGCGGATCTGCTACGACGCCTGGGAGCCCGAGAGATTGCTCTCTCGCACGAGGCCTTCGATGCGTTGCCAAAGACTGCCGCTGTTGAGCACTTGCGAGCGATATTGACCCACAACCGCATGCTTCCCGCTCAGGACGACCGTCAGCTGGCCATGTTCGAACAATGGCTGCAAGAGCGGCTCCACGTCCTTCAGGTGACTCCGGACATCCACTCCCCTATCGAACGCTTCGCCAAGTGGCACCATCTTCGGAGGCTCAAGGCGGAGTTTTCTGCCACAAAGAACATGAACTACGCCGTCCGGAGCGCCAAGCAAGAGATCACCGAAGCCGGCAAGTTCCTCAGCTGGCTTCTTGCGACCCATGGCAAGACGAGCGCATCCATCGGCCAAGTCCACATTGATGAATACCTCTCGGAAGGCCCATCGACGAGGAAACATATCCGGAACTTCGTTCGCTTCCTGAGTCGAGAGCGCACGACCAACAGCGTCGACGTTCCTGTCCGGCGGTCAAGTCCCAGGTAGTGGTGTAGCGCGGTCCTTCGAAGTGA